>OLWA01000527.1_pt1 | contig 47466 bp, 39 predicted proteins | sample 1673251 | NCBI WGS metagenome assembly OLWA01 (sample SAMEA3178937, study PRJEB25190) | human gut metagenome | biome: human gut; feature: human-associated habitat; material: faeces | place: Austria | collected 2013 | reverse complement strand
CACCAAACAGTGGATATAAACTGGAACTAGAAAAAAATACATGTGGTGGCACACTTTCAGGAAGTACTTATACAGTAAGTAATATAACGAGTTCAAAAACTTGTAGTATAGCATTTAAAAGAAATGGTACATCTTTGGCAAGCATAATTAAAACAAATGGAATTAATGAAAATGGATATAGATATGAAGGAGCAAATCCAAATAATTACATTTATATGGAAAACAATGGAATTATGGAGAATAATAGGATTATTCCCAGATGGAGAAAATGGAGAAAATGTAATAAGAGTAAGAAAAGTAGGATACGAAAGTGAAGCATTTGACAATGGCAATCATAGTACAGCTTATTTATATAAAAACACCACGGAGAATAAAAATAATTTATTAGCTTACAATGATAGTGTTTTAAATAATATTTATCTGGCAATTCCTGATCCTGGTGCGTGTTCTTCCTGTGCTAATCATTGGCCAAATACATCGCTATATATTACATGGAAGAATACATATTCAACAGCAAATTACAAAAATACATTAAATTATAAGATGTATTTAGGAACGTCAACTTCATTTAGTAGCTATACAACGTCAGATTTATATGATATGGAAAGAATGCTAAATAGTAAAGGAAAAACTGGGCCTAGTTCAAATAATGTAACAACGTTTATAGGAAGTGTTGGACTAATGTATCCAAGTGACTATGGGTATGGGGTACTTTCAAGTGAATGTGTAAGAACAATTGCACCTTATAATTATAGTAAAACACCGGCATGTTATAATAATAACTGGTTATATCAATATCAAGGAGTTGATCAAGGTTCAAATTGGCAATGGTTAATAAGTCCGAATGCCTCATATTCTGGAGTTGTAGGCAATGTCTCTTATATTGGCTATTTCAACCTTAATGTTAATGTCGAAAACACCGGCCTTGCTAGTCCAGTTATGGCATTATCAGCTGATGTAATGGTAACAAGTTCAGGCACACAAGGTGATCCTTATGTAATGCAGTAGGAGGCAAGTATGAAATATATAAAGATAAGTATAGTAATATTGATAGTAAGTTTTATAAGCATATTTGCTTATAAACTTACTACAAATAATTCTAATAATAAAATAAGTTTAACTAAAGAACAAATGAAAGAAATGTTAAGTTATACTATAGATGGAAATAGTACTAGTTCTATGCCTAGTAAAGGAAGTGGATATAAAGTAAAGAGTATAACTTGTAAAAATGGTAGTATATTAACTTGGGACAATGATAATTGGTTATTAGAAGTAGAAAAGTTAGAGAGTGAAGATTTATGTAATATAGATTTTACAACAGGTACAGGAAGTTATACAGTAACAGCAGTACCTAGTATAGCGGGGTCTTTAGATAGTACATCTAAGACAACTACAGAGAATGGGACTGTTACATTTTATACAGATGCAATTATAGATAGTGTGAGTGGGTGTACTAATGAAATAAGTGATGGTAAAGTAATAGTTAAGAATGTAACAAGTAATACTACTTGTAATATTAATGTATCATATATGAAATTGTATGATAAGTTACTAGCAGACAACCCAACAAGAAGTACAAGAGACACATATAATGCGGTATTTATAAATAATACAACAGGAACACTATTTACAGCAACAGAAAAGAACGTACATAATACAACAGATACTACAGTGTATTATTACGCAGGGAATACGACAAATAACTGGGTAAAATTTGCAGGATACTACTGGAGAATAATAAGAACAAATGCAGATGGAAGCATAAGGCTATTATATTCTGGAATAAGCCATGATACAACAAGTGGATATATCAATTCAACTACTTATGCATTCAATTCTTCATACAATAACCCAATGTACGTAGGATATATGTACGGAACAAGTGGTTCATTAGTAAACAATAGAAAAAATACAACTAATAGTACAATAAAAGATAAAATAGATACATGGTACACACAAAATATGACATCATACACAAAATACCTAAGTACAACAGCAGTGTATTGTAATGATAGAACAGAACAAACATCTGGAACATATAACACAGGTAAAACATCATTCTATTATGCACCACATGCAAGAGCATATACAAATTATGCACCAACATATGATTGTACAGAAACCTCTGATGCATTCAGCGGAAGTAATACAAGTGCAAAATTAACATACCCAATTGCTTTAATGACCGTAGATGAAATAATGCGTGCTGGTGGAAAAGATAGAACAAGTTTAACAAGTCCATACGCATGGTATTATTTAAACAGCGCGAATGGTAGTATAACAGGCGACACTGTGTGGCAGTTGTTGTCTCCTTGCGATTGGGGTGGCAGCTACGCTTTCGTGTTCGTCGTGCGCGGTTCGTCCAGCCCTGGCAGCTTGAGTAACGGCTACGGCGTCAGCTACTCGGGCGGTGTGCGTCCAGTTATCTCATTAAAGTCAGATGTGCTTTATAAATCAGGAGATGGTAGCGCTGAAAGTCCTTACGAAATACAAGAAACACCTGACACTATTTCAGATGTGGTAAAAGCCAATGCAGTAAATGAAAATGGATATAGATATGAAGGAAGTGATCCAAATAACTATATTCAAATGCAGAAGTCTGATGGTACAACAGAAATGTGGAGAATAATAGGACTATTTCCAGATGGAGAAAGTGGAGAAAATGTAATAAGAGTAAGAAAAGTAGGATATGAAAGTGCAGCATATGACTCAAATAGTACAAACCACTGGCCAAATACAACACTATATGGGACATTATCTAGTACATACACCCTTGCAAATTATAAAAACACAGTAAACTATAAAATGTACTTAGGAGGTGGATATGATACTTCAGATTATACATCAAAAGATTTATATGATATGGAAAGAATGTTAAATAGTAAAGGAACAGCAGGAGCAACATCGCAAAATAATTATTCAAATACAACAACATTTACAGGGAGTGTAGGACTAATGTATCCAAGTGACTACGGATACGGGGTACTAGCAAGCAATTGTGCAAGAACCATTGAGCCATATAGTTACAACGAAACATCAGCATGTTATATAAAAAACTGGTTACATCAAGGCTCAAGTACAAGACAATGGTTAATAAGCCCGTCTGCCACTTGGACTGACTTTGCATTTTATGTTGATACTCGCGGGTATGTGCGCAGCAACATCGCCGTCTTTAGTTCCGGCTACTATTACCCAGTCATGGCTTTATCTGCAGATGTAACTGTAACAGGAAGTGGTACACAAAGTGATCCATACGTAATGAACTAAGCATGTTAACTCATGCTTTTTCATTTCCCTAAAAATCTTGTCTCTCCATCTATATTTTTTTAGCAAAATATGGTATACTAACAAAATGAGGTGAAATAGTATGTTCGAAAAAGAAAATGATTATGTAACTAATAGAAAAATGTATCTTGATAATAAAGATTACATTCTTAAAAGATTTGCTTACTCTGATATCATACGTGGTGAATTAATAACTAGCTATAGTATAGAAGTTACTGATGAACATGACTATCCTGATAAAGGTTACACTGACTACTGTTTTGAAACTAATTCATACTATTATGATGTTGGTAAATATAGACAAGTAATAAGAAAAAATGATGCTGGAGAAATATTATCCTACTCTTGTAACTGTAGTAACTTTAGAGATACTAATTCATGTGTTCACTTAGTAGGATGTTTCCATAACTATGCATTTTTAATTTTCTATGCTAAACCAGATCCACTAAAAATATCAAACAATATTTTAGACATACTTTCAAAATCAAATAAACCTGTAGTTAAAAAAGAAGTATTTTTATCAGTTGACATACTATCCTCTTCAATAGACTTTTATTATAATGTTAAAATAAAAGTAGGTATTAATAAAATGTACTCATACAATAACAAACAAAACCAATTCTTACAGGCGTCAAATAGAAAAGATGACGAGTTCACTTTTGGTAAAGATTTTACTTTTGATTTTAACAGCAATTACTTTAGTGAAAAAGCTACAAAAGTATTAAAATACATAAATAGATTTCATCCTGACTTAAATAAAAACAATTTTGATGATAAAGAAATAAATAATTTTCTAGATTTATTAAAAGAACTAGATTACCCTTTCACATATAATAATCATAACATAACTAAAATACTAGAAGAATTTCCACTTGAAAGTACAGTAGAAGAAATGGATCAAGATAACTACATAGTTAACTTTGATTTAAAAGACTACAAACTAATTAGTTATAACTATGCATACAATAATTCTAATATTTACTATTTATCTAACAAAGACGTATCACTATTATTTTTATTATATAAACAAAATATGTCTAGTTTAATTATACCAAAAAATAGACTAAAAGACTTCTCTAGTGGTGTACTTCCAATAATAAAAAAACATGTAGAAGTAAATGAAAAACTAAAAGATAAAATACAAATAATTAATGAACCAGATGTATCTTTATACTTTGATTTAAATAAAGATAATGTTATATGTAATATAAAACTAAAATATAATGAAGAAATAGATTACTTTAATAACAAAGCTAATGTACTAAGAGATGTAGAATTTGAAAACAATTTAATTAGTTACTTACAAACTTTTGGTTTTATCATAAATAATAAAAAGATCATAATGAATGATTTAGATAAAATAGTATATTTAATAGATGAAGGACTAAACTTAATAAGTAAAAAATATCCTGTATACACTACTGAAAACTTTAAAAAACTAGGTTTAAAGAAAACTAAAGTATCTAGTACATTCTCGGTAGGAAAAGATAACATATTAAGTTATGATTTTAATTTAGATGGAATAAGTAATGATGATATAGTAAATATATTTAAAAGCATTAAAGAAAAAAAGAAATACTATAAGTTAAGTAATAATCAAATAGTAGACCTAGAAGATAGTGATTTAAATGAATTAATGAATTTAACTGAAGAACTAGATATTACTGACGAAGACATAATAAATGCTAAAGGTTCAGTTATGAAATACAGGGCTATTTATTTAGACAGTATTAAAGATAGCAAGTATTCTATTATTAAAACAGACAATTTATTTAAAGAGTTTATTAATAACTTTCATCAATATAAAGATGCTAATTTAACTCTTACAGCTGATGAGTTAAAAGCACTTAGAGACTACCAAATAACTGGTGTAAAATGGCTTTATAACTTAGATAAATGTTCTTTTGGTGGAATACTAGCTGATGAAATGGGCCTTGGTAAAACAATACAACTAATCTACTACATAAAACAAATGTTAAAAGAAGATAATTCTTTCAAATTCCTAATAGTAGTACCAACTAGCTTACTTTATAACTGGGATAGAGAGTTTGAAAAATTTGCACCTGATATTCCAGTAAAAATAGTAAATGGTATAAAAACTAAAAGACAAGACTTAATAGAAAATACAAACAAAAATGTCTACATAACAACCTATGGTCTATTAAGAGAAGACTTAGAGTACTATGAAAAAATTCACTATCATGCTGTTATATTAGATGAAGCTCAAAATATAAAAAATCCACTAGCTGGCACAACAAAAGCATGTAAAAGCATGAAAGCAGATGTTAAGTTTGCATTAACAGGAACTCCTATAGAAAACTCGGCTGTTGAATTATGGAGCATATTTGACTATATCATGCCAGGATACTTATCTAAATATGATAAATTCACTAGTAAATACAAAGTAAAAGAATTTGATGAAGACACTAACAAACTACTTGATAGTTTATCTAAACAAATAAGTCCATTTATATTAAGAAGAAAAAAGAAAGACGTTATAAAAGAACTTCCTGAAAAAATAGAAACAAATATATTTATAGAGTTAGGTGATGAACAAAAGAAAATCTATGTAGCAGAACTAAACAAAGTAAAAGAAGCTATTGAAGAAGCCCTAAATGATGGTGGAATGTCTAAAGTTAGATTTATGATACTTCCCCTTCTTCCGAAACTAAGGCAAATTTGTATAGATCCTAAAATAGTATATAGTGATTATACTAGTGGGTCTAATAAAATAGATAGATTCTTAAGCATAATAGAAGAAGTAACAAATAATGGCCATAAAGTACTAGTGTTCACTTCATTTAGAACAGCACTTAACTTAGTAAAAGATAAGCTTGATAGTATTGGTATAAAGTCATACCAAATAGATGGGTCAGTTTCTAGTAAAGAAAGACAAACTAGAGTAGATAACTTTAATAATAATGATGACGTTAAAGTATTCTTAATAATGCTAAAAAGCGGTGGAACTGGACTTAACTTAGCTTCTGCTGATATAGTTATTCACCTAGATTTATGGTGGAACCCACAAGCTGAAAACCAAGCAACAGATCGTGCGCATAGAATTGGACAAAAAAACACTGTTGAAGTAATAAAATTAGTTTCAAAAGGGACAATTGAAGAAAAAGTACTTGATTTACAAGAAAAGAAAAAAGAACTAAGTAATAGACTAATAGACTCAAATAACATGGATCAAAACATCATCAGTGAACTAACAGAAAAAGACATCAAGAACTTACTTGCTTTTGAAAACAAAGACTAAACTACGCTGAAATGCGTAGTTTTAGTTTGACAAATATTTTAAATAAAAACCTCATCTTTAGTATTTTATATGTACAATTTGCAAAAAAATCACAAAATATTAAAATAAAATACAAAAAAATATTGATTTTTGTTCTAAAATTGAATATAATATAACTAGAGAAAGCGAGGAAAAAATATGATATTAGAGTTTAGTGTAAGTAATTTTTTATCATTTAAAGATAAAGTAACATTTAGTATGCTTGCAACTTCAAATAAAGGGTTAGAAGATAACTATGTAGTTATAGGTGATAAAAAAATATTAAAAAGTGTAGCTATATATGGAGCTAATGCTTCTGGTAAATCTAATTTATTTAAAATATTATCACAAGTTATTATGATGCTTAGCATGTCAAATAACATTGATATAAATGCAAAACTTCCAATAGTCCCTTTTAAATTAGATAAAGAAAGCATTACAAAACCAAGTGAATTTGAAATCAAATTCATTTTAGATGAAATTAGATATGTTTATGGATTTGTGGCAGATGCTAACCAAATTTATGAAGAATATTTATATTACTATCCTAATGGTAGAGAAACTAAAATATTTGATAGAACTAACATAAATGAATATAGTTTCCCACAAAAAGATGAAAAAATATTAAGAGAAATAGAAACAAAAAATGCAAAAAACAAGTTTTTCTTATCAACTGCGACTAACTGGAATTTTGATAAAACAAAACCAGCATATGATTTTTTAACAAATACATTAGGAACATGTGACAATTTAGAAGTTTTAAAAAACATGGCTTTTAACTTGTACGAAACAAACCCTGATGATTTAAAAGAATTTGCAATAAATTTCCTAAAAAAAGCTGATTTTAATATTGAAGATTATCAAGTGTCTAAAGTAGATTTTCCACAAGAGTTATTAAATGGTATGCCAGACTTTATAACAAAAATAATGCCTGAAAAACCCAAAGCATATCAAGTTCTATTTAAACACAAAAACAGTGACACTTATTTGTCGATAGATGAAGAATCATTAGGAACACAAATATTATTTGCATTTATTCCATTTCTAGCAGAAACTTTAAACAACAAAAAAGTACTAATAATAGATGAATTAGATAGAAGTTTACATCCATACTTAGTACAATACATAGTAGAGTTATTTAATAACAAAGATATTAACAAAAGTGGTTCACAATTAATTTTCAATACTCATGACACTAATTTATTAGATTTAAATATTCTTAGAAGAGACCAAATATGGTTTACAGAAAAAAACAATGAAACAGGAGCAAGTGACTTATATCCTCTAAGCGACTTTTCTGTAAGAAAAGATGAAAACGTAGAAAAAGGATATATGCTTGGTAGATATGGTGCAGTACCATTTATCAAGAATGATTACAATTTATGGGACAAAGAATAGAGAAGAAACGTAACATTAGTGATGATATGCAGAAATTGCATGTTAGTAATTTAGTAAAAATATAATGTACATTTAAATGCGAGATAATGATTAACTTATATATTAGCAGCTAAATTAACTTATGCAGAAATAAATAAGCCTTGTTGCTCAAATGAGAATATTTGTAGGAGGAAAAAATGATTAAAATTGAAGAGGAATATAATTTTACAACAATTAATAGGAAAATAATGGAATCTAACTCTATTATTGAAAAAAATATAGAAAAATATTCTGATGATGATAGAGGATTTTTATCACAAAATGTTTTAGCACAGTTAAGAACATTTGTTGAATGTATAGGTTTGAAAATATACATGGAATATAAAAACTTGGAATGCGAACTAGTTTACAATGATAATACTATATCAGATTCAATGAAATTTATAAAGGGAAGAGGAAATATAAAATTTATTGAACGATTTCATTATTATTTGCAAATTTCAAAATCTCATTATATAGAAAATGATGACGGAGCAGAAAGGCTGATGTTAAAATATTATAAATTGTTAATTCAATTAAAAGAATTAATATATCAAAAGTACAAAATAAATATTTTAAATAATATAGCGAAATTTCCAGTTAATTTAGATAAAACTTTTAGCGATTATTATAAAAAAATAGCTTTAATATTAGATAAAATAGATATTGTTGAAAATAAAAGATTAAATAGTGAAAAGTATTATGTTCAAAAAATTAAACCTTTTTTTGTAAATAGTCAAATATATTATGAAATAACTTTAACAGTTGCAAGTAACAAGGCAAATAAATTTGATAGGATGATAGCATTTACTAAAATAAATTTGATGCCTAATTATTCAATAAAAGTATCAATTCAAAAATCAAAAATAGATATGTTTGGAAACAACACAGAAATTAATATTATTGATTGCTGGTCAGTAGCAATTAGAGCATGCGAAATAAAAAATTTTTCTTAGGTATTAAATTAAATGAATACAATACTAATAATAAAGAATACTCCGAATTTATGAATCTTTTAACTATCGAGAAATATAATTTATGTGAATTAGCTACATTAGAGGAAAATAAATATAATGAATTAATGGCGGGAATAAGAGTTAAATCCAAAGTGACTATAATTCAAAAAATAATTCAAAAGTGTAGAGAATTGATTAATTACGATTCTGAGGGAAATGTAGTGTTAAAATATTTATTGTATACATTTAATAACAAAATTATAAAAGACCAAACGAGTAAAGAACCGTGTAATAAATTAAGCAATTTATATTTAGAGTGGGGATGTTTGCCATTTGAACAAATGCCATTTTGTTCTTCTTTGATAAATCACAATCCTAAGCTTTACGATTTGTTTGATATTATAAGTCCTGATAATAGAGAACATGAATTATTAGCAAATTTTATTAAAAAAAACACAGAAAATAATAACAAACTGTATACCTCTATAGATGAATTAAAATCATTTGAAAATCTAGATGTATTAGTTACTAAGTATAACGATAAATTATATTATAAACATAAAGAAACTAGAAAGTTGGTTATAGAAGGCAAAAATATATTTATTAAAGGATATGAAGACGATACTATATTCATATTAAACAAGTTAAAAGAATTGACTACAACAGGAATTGTAGGATATAAGAATTCATTTACTTATTTTTTAAATAATGAACGATATGAAATTGATGATCTTGATAAGCAAAATATACTAATTAATATGTTTGAAGATTCAAAGGTTTCAATTGTATATGGAGCAGCTGGAACGGGGAAATCCACTCTAATAAAACACTTGTGTAATTTTTATAAAAATAATACAAAGTTATGTTTAGCAAATACAAATTCAGCAGTGGAAAATTTAAAACGAGATTTGGTTACAAAAAATACTGAATGTACAACAATATATGGCTTTTTATCAGACTATACATTGAAAAAGGATTATGACATTTTAATTGTTGATGAATGTAGTACTGTTAGCAATTCCGATATGAAAAATATTTTAAAAAAATGTAATTTTAATCTTTTATTGTTAGTTGGTGATACTTACCAAATAGAATCCATTTTGTATGGAAACTGGTTTAAAATAGCTAAAACAATAATAAACAGTGATTGTATTCATGAACTTAAAATGACTTGGAGAAGTAAGGAAAAAAAATTATTAAACTTATGGGAATTGGTAAGAAAAGGTGATGATAGGATAGATGAAATGCTTACAAAAAGCGAATTCTCTAGTCCTATAAATAATACTTTATTAAAAGCAAATAATAAAGATGAAATAATTCTTTGTTTAAATTATGATGGACTGTATGGGATAAACAATATTAATAATTATTTCCAAAATATGAATAATAGTAAGTCGGTTTCAATAAATCTCAATACATATAAAGTAAATGATCCTATAATATTTGGTGACACTACGCGATTCTTACCTATAATTTATAATAATATGAAAGGAACAATAAGAAGTATTGAGGAAACTGACGAGAAAGTATGGTTTACCATTGAATTAAACAAAGTGATAAATGAGTTGGAAACAAAAAATGTTGATTTACAACTCGTTAATTCTAATGAAAAGACATCTTTAATAAAATTTTACGTTAATAAAAATAGAAATTCAGACCGAGATGATGATGAATATTCTTCTTCGTGGATTGTTCCATTCTCAATTGCATATGCTATATCTATACACAAGTCACAAGGTCTTGAGTATGAGTCAGTAAAAATATTACTAACTAATGAAATAGATGAACTTATTACTCATAATATTTTTTATACAGCAATTACGAGAGCAAAAAAAGAATTAAAAATATTTTGGACACCTGAGTGTCAAAATAAAATCATTGAAAGAATTAAACATATTGATTATGATAAAGATGCATGTATAATAAAAAACAAATTGAATTTTTAGTTGTATTGGCAATGCTAAAGCAAACTTTAATAAGATAAATATTCAATGAAACCCCCCAGAAATTAGAAAACAATATAAACTTAGAAACCATACCCAGAGCCACTTAGCTTGGGGTGTTTTCTTTTATAATCAGATACATCTCATTTAAGAATATACTTCTATCATTCATGTCTTCATTAACTAGCAAGAACACTTTATTCTTTGTTCTAGTAAGTGCAACATAAAATAGTCTTCTTTCTTCAGCAAAGCTATAAAATTAGTATGATGTATTTTATGATAATTAATCTTTATTTCTTTTATCTTGTTATACTTATTTAGCTCATTTTCTTTATAATTAGATAATCCAAAATACTCTATATAAATATCTTCTCCACCAATATTGATAGTAAAGTCTAATTTGTATATCTTATTATCATCCATAAGTTCACTATAAACCTTTTCATATGTATATTTTATATCATGAGAAAACAAGTAATTAGCAATTCTTGCTTCACCCATTGACTTAACAACTTCACCCTTAATAGTTTTAATGTACTCCCCATTAAGTCTTTTTTCAAGAAGTGATTTAACTGTTTCTCTAAGTCCTTTTTCTCTTGCTTTCTCTAACTTATGATTCTTATATGCCCTAAAAAACTCATCATAAGTATTATACTTAAAATAATTATTAATAAAGTACTCACTAAATACAAAATTTTTATAAATCTAACTCACTCTTAACTATATCATACAAAAATTTAGAAATATATTCTTTATTATTAAATTTACAAATAAATACCTTTTTTATAACTACACCCTTTATTCTAAGAATATTTTATCAAAATAATATAATAATGTTCATAAGTAGTTTGACACACTTAGTTACCCGTGATAAAATTAACATAGATAGTAGGTGAAGTAAATTGAAAAAATTAAAAAGATTATTAATAATTATTATAGTAACTGCATTTTTGTATTTTTATTACAACGAAGATACCACTAATTTATTAAAAAAGCTCTTCCCAGACAGCTACTCAACTGAAGTAACCGAAGTAGGGGAAGATAAGGGTAGTTACATAATTATAAACAATAACGAGCCGGATTTTAACGATGAAGATAAAACAACAGACACATTTGAAAAGTATAGTAAACTTGATTCTCTAGGACGTGCAGGCGTTGCCTATGCAAATATAAGTGTTGACTTAATGCCTACAACTGAAAGAGAAAGTATAGGTATGATTAAACCAACTGGCTGGCACACTATAAAATATGACATAGTACCAGGAAAATACTTATATAATCGTTGTCACTTAATTGGTTACCAACTAACTGGAGAAAATAAAAATGAACTAAACTTAATAACTTGCACTAGACAAATGAATACAGTGGGAATGCTAGACTGGGAGAGTATGGTTGCAAACTATATCAAAAAAACAAATAACAACGTCCTTTATAGGGTAACTCCAAAATATGAAAGTGATAACTTACTTGCAAGTGGCGTCCAAATAGAAGCGTACTCTATCCAAGATAACGGAAAAGGCATAAAGTTCAATATATTTGTTAAAAACATACAAGACGGAATAGAAATAGACTATAAAAATGGAGATAGTAAATTGAAAGAATAAAAGAATATTTTTAAATTAAAGTTTTCCTTTAACTAAAAATACTCTTTTTTATTACTTCAATATTGTTCTTAAGTAACTTACAATTTCTTCAACATCTAGATTAACAAACTCAATATCATAAAATAAGTCGTTATAATTAAATCTTGCACTAGTGGCATAACTATAGTTGTCACTATAATCTTTTACAATCTTAACATCATGATTATGTATAGTAGATGACTTAAGTTCACTAGTAGGTACATATATACATTTAGGTCTACCTTTTTTAAATTCATGCTTTGAATAAAATATATCTATTATTTTTTCTCCATTCTTAAATATCACTTGATTAGCTTCTTTTTCTTTATTATCATAAGTTAACCATTCATAATTATGTTCTAAATTGTAACCCTTAGGTATCGGAGCCAAAATGTTATTTAAGTTTTCTATTTCATTTTTATTAATATATATATCTTTAGCAACATAGTTTAACTTTGCTTTCTCACTTAATTCATTGATAACTATAATATCACTCTCATACTTATACACTACCTCACTAGTATTCTTGTTAAGAACTAACATCACTGATAAAATAACAACCAGCGTAGATGGCACCAAAAACAAATAATTAACCTTCTTTCTAACAATATTATCGTATATCTTATCTTTGCTTATCTTCCCCGTAAACATACTCTTCAAATTCATAAATCATTCCTCCTTTAAGTATTTATTAAGTTCCTTTAATGTCCTATAAAGATAGTGTTTCACATTGCTTTCCGTGATATTTAAAAACTCACTTATCTCTTTAAGTGTTAACTCTTCATGATAATATAAATAGAATATCTTTGATATAACACTTTTTTTCTTTTTTAAATAATTCCACACCTTATCAGTATCATATCTATTAGAAACTGTCTCTTCTAAGTTAAACTCATCACGTATATTCTCTATACCTAAGTCTTCTTCATTCTTAAAATAATCAACTATCTTATCTTTAAACCTAAATCTATAATAGTCATTAATCTTATGATTAGCTATTCCAAATATATAAGATTTATCAACACTCACATTCTTTTTTAACTTCTTATACGCATCAGTATATATATTTTGTAAAATATCTTCCACATCAGCAATATTTCTGCATTTTAATATAACATACCTTTTAATCTCATTAAAAGTCTCATTATAAATACTATCAAATTCTCTTAAGGCTTGACTAGTCATTTTATCACCTTCACTTATACAGTCGTAAATTATTACTATTTAGTTCCATTTTTATATTTTTTATTATACTAAAGAATAACTTTTAATACAACTTAACTATAACTTAAAGTAATAACACCCATAAATAATTACTTCTTTTCTTGTATTCATTTTTATTATATAATGTAACTAGAGGAAGTGATTATATGTATAAATCTAATGATAGTGTAGAAATTGCAAAGTTAATGAGTAGATTTAATTATGACGAAAGTAAAACTAGTGAAATGCTAGAAAAATATGATAAGCTAACTAAATTAGTAGACTTACATATCCATACGTCTTATAGTGATGGAATGCTTAGTCCTATTGAAGTATTAGACTTAGCCAAAAAAGAAAATGTTGGCCTTTTATCCATAACAGATCATGATACAGTTGAAGGAATTAGAAAGTACAAAAATGTTTTACATAACGATAAAGACATAAAATTTGTTGACGGAATAGAGCTATCTATAAAAGTGAACCACGGTAGAATGCATATACTTGGTTACGGAATTGACATAGAAAATAAACTATTAAATGACAAGCTAGCATGGATTAAAGAAAACAAAATCAATTCATTTTTAACAATTTATGAAGAAGTCAAAAGAGAGTACAATCTAGTATTCAGTAATAAAAAGTTAGCTGATTTAATAAAAAGCGTTTACACTGAAGGCCACACAATTAACAGAGTAGACATTGCAAAAATGTGCGTGGAAGAATCTTATGCCCTTGACATAAAAGATGCGTTTAACAAATACCTAATAAGTGCTTACGAAAATACTAGAAAATATAGAAAAGGAATAAACTATGAAGAAGCGATAAACTTAATTAACAACTCTAGCGGAATAAGCGTACTGGCCCATCCAAAAAGCCTAGAACTTAGCCAAAAAGAATTTTTAATTTTATTAAAAGACTTAATTAAATGTGGACTAAACGGTATTGAAGTATATCATTCTAGTCACACAAAAGAAGAAATGATGTTTTATAAAGGTATATGCTTAGAAAATGGCTTATTCATGACTGGTGGAAGTGACTTTCACGGAAAAAATAAACCCGATGTGTTACTAGCTCATGGCATTAACGACAACCTTAACATTAGAAGGCATCAGTTAAAACTACCAGATAATATGTAAATGCAAAAGCAATTTTACAAATTTCTACTTAAAGTTTATAGTAAATAATTAAAAAATGTAGTATATTTATAATGAGGTGTTAGTAGTGGAAAAACGAAAACTAAAAATTGGACTTTTTATTGATAATTATTATCCAAATATAGACGGAGTAACACTTGTAGTTGATAACTTAGCAAGGTGTTTGTCAAAATATAACGATGTAGTAGTAGTCTGTCCATATATTGATGGGTGTAATGATTCTTCACTTCCTTATAAAGTAATTAGATTAAAAAGCATTAAAGTTCCACTTACTTCTTATAAAGTTGTTAATATGTTTTGTAATAAAATAGAACTTGTTAATGAAAAGTTTGACATAATACACATTCATTCACCATTTATTTTAGGAAAAATTGGAATGAAACTTGCGAAAAAACTAGATATTCCATGTATTTCAACCGTGCACACCAGATTCGATTTTGAATTCAAAAGATTTGCCAAAAGTGAAGTTGTATCACAATTCGCGACTAAAGTTTTAATTACTTCCTTAAACAAAAGTACCCTGTGCACAGTTGTAAATGACCCATTAGTTAGCGAAGTTAAGAGTTATGGATACAAAGGAAAACTAAAAGTAGTTTATAACGGGACAGACTTAAAGCCAGCTATCTTTAAAGGTAGAAAAAGAAATATGATAAATGAAATGTTTAACTTATCTAATGAAGAGGCTGTTTTCTTGTTTGTTGGTAGAATTATTGATATAAAAAATATTTTCCTCATACTAGATGCTTTAAAACTTCTAAAAGAAGAAAATTATAAATTCAAAATGATTTACGTAGGAGAAGGTCCAGACTTTGAAAAATTAAAAAACAAAGTTATTGAGTACCAATTAGAAGACTACATTATACTAACTGGAAAAATTACTGATAGAGAACTTTTATCATTCATATATAGAAGAAGTGATTTACTTTTATTCCCATCTTTATTTGATACATCTAGTTTAGTTAGAATAGAAGCTGCAGTTAACATGACACCAGGACTTTTCATAAAAGGTAGCATGGTTGGCTCTACTATAAAGGATAACGTTGATGGTTACCTTAGCAAACTAGATACAGTAAAATATAAAAATAGAATTATAGAAATAATAAATGATAAAAAACTACTTAACAAAGTATCAATAAACGCTAAAAAGAACTTAGGCGTTTCTTGGAAAAATGTTGCAAAAATTTATTATGATATCTATTTAGAAGAGGTTAACAATAAATTGATTTAACCTCTTTTTAATGATATAATTATAAAGACGAAAGGTGAAATAAGTATGTATACAATTTTTGATTATTTAGAATATTATAAAGATACAAATTTAAATGAAATAAACATTAATGAAATAGATAATCTACTATTTAGTATCTTGGTCTATCTTCCAATATCAAGTTTTGATAAAAAAATGAATTTCTCTGAATTTGCTAACTATGCTTTAAAATTCAAAAACGTTAAAACTTCTAGCAGCATGGCACGTGTTGCATTTGAAATAATAAGTATTTTAAAAAGCTCCAAAAGATTTAAGGACTTCTATGTTAGCAATTTTGTTAACATAAAAAATGAAGAAATGCAGTTTGGTGGAGCTAAATTTAGTAACAAAGACACAACTACTATAAGCTTTAAAGGTACAGATGGTTCATGTATTGGCTGGTATGAAAACTTAAGATTATCCTATATGTATCCAACTAAAACTCAAAGTTATGCTTTAGATTACATAAAAAACACTATTGATAACAAAGACAAAAATATCTATATATGTGGACACAGTAAAGGGGGAAATTTAGCTTTAGTGTCCTTAATAGAAGCAAGTAAAAGCCTATTTAAAAGAATTAACAAAGTCTATAATTTTGACGGGCCTGGAGTATTAAAGGAAGTATTTTATAGCGACAAATACAAAAATGCAAAGACAAAACTAATTAATATTGTTCCAACTGGGTCAGTAGTAGGTATGCTTTTATATAATGACTTATATGATGTGTGTGAAAGCACTGAATACGCTTTTAATGAACACTATCCAAATTCATTCAAAGTATTTGGTACAAAATTCGTTAAAGGTAACCTTAGTTTAGTAAGTAAAAAAATACACCAGTCTACAACTGAAGAGTTAAGTAGTTTAGACAAAGAAAGCGTTAAAGATGCAGTTGAAAGTTTGATAAAAACTTTGGGAAAAGACGGAGTAGAAGACTTTAACTTTAGCTTGACAGACATAACAGAAATAGTTAAAAACATGAAAAACATTCCAGCTTCTACTAGAAGTTACTTAGTTAAAATGTTAACAACTCTAATAAGTGTAATAGGTAAAAACAAATAAAAAAGCCACAGTTAATCTGTGGCTTTAGTCTATATTAATTAATTCGTACTTATTACTTCCAAGCTCTAAATCCACCCATCATATGACATTTATATGTGCTAGATTTATAATCGAGTCGTATTTAGTAAAACAGTTTCCCACTAGGTCATACTCTAAATGCTTTCCTTTATTAACTGGCAGTTTTATTTCATCTTCACTATCCATTATACTAGCATTAGCTATCTTATTAAACTCATGACTTTCTATAACTTTCATATGGTCTAAAGTTGTCTGTCTTTGTCTTATATAAGCTGTATTACATTCAACAATTGTAGCATTAACTTATTGTACAAGCTCCTATATTAATTCAGAATTCAAATATTCTAACTAATGATTTACTGCTTATCTCTTTTGTAAAATATACTTTACTCATAAAACACTCTATTTAATATAATTTACTTCCTGGAATTACTCCCTCATCCATAAACGATAGTTTAACTATTTCCTTACCATCAACCTTGCACTCAAAAGACAAAAGCATACCATTAGATTCCATCCCCATCATATTTCTTGGTGGTAAATTTAAAATAGCAATTACATTCTTACCAATTAACTCTTCTGGTCTATAAAACTCCTTAATTCCACTTAATATAATTCTTTCGTCATTAGTCCCATCATCAAGTGTAAACTTTAATAACTTGCTACTCTTTGGAACTTCTTCACAATTAACTATCTTTACTGCTCTTAAGTCACTTTTACTAAAAGTATCAAAATCAACCCTCTCAGTAAAAAGTGGTTCAATTTCTATATTCATATTCTACCTTCTTTCTATATTTATTATAAACTAAATACGAAAAAAATACAAATGATAATTTTGTGAAAACCGTTGATTAAGTTTATTTAATATGTTACTATTAAATCGTGTTAGATTTCTTGCTGGTAATTTAACACAATATACAATTTAGTCGATAATTTATATTTTCAGGCAAGAGAAAATATATCTATTCGGGGATACTTCTTAGGGAGTATCCTCTTTTTCGAAAGGAGGTGAAAAAATGAATTATGGATATCAGAATGAAAAAGACTTCGTAACACTATTTGATAAAAAATATTTACATGAACTAGATTTTAACTCACAACAATTCTTAAAAGATGTTTTTAAAGATACTATAGATGATACGGAAATGATTAAATGCTGGAAAAATAAAGTGGCTCAAAAGGCAGATATATTTATTAAGTACAAGAATTATGTCAAAGGAATAAGCATAAAATGTGGAAATAATAACTCAGTTCATCATGAGCAAATTCAAGAATTTGAAAGATATTTAGGAAATCTTGGTATACCCTACAAAGTTATAGATAAATACGTAAGTTATCACTATGGATATAAAAAAGATAAAGATGGTAAAACTGATTTTGAATGTCTTCTTAGTAGTCAAGAATACAAAGAGTTATATCAAAGTGAATTAGATATTTTCAACAACTATGTAAATAAAACAAGGATAATTATTGATATGGTTGATAGATTTATTGTACGTGGAAGAAATTCAGATTACGATATTGATTTTCTTATATGTGGAACAGTAGAAGATTATGTATGGATAAGTAAATACGATTTATATGACTTAGTTTTATCAAAAAGATGTCTGAATTTTACTTCACCACATATTGCATGCATGACAATTGGCCCTCAAAAAAGATGCATAACTTCTAAAGGTAATATAAAAGATAGATATTTAGTTGCAATTAGATGGAATTTTCTTAGAGAAGATATTACTAATTTTAAGAATAATCTTAAGCAAGGCTAGAGTAGTGGTTTTGCTTCCCATCGCTTATATCAAATAAAAAAACACCAAATATATGGTGTGAATTTCATATGGAGCAAGCGATGGGAATCGAACCCACGTCTCAGCCTTGGCAAGGCCGCGTACTAGCCGTTGTACTACGCCTGCACTTGTTTTTTCCAAATGCATAAATATCATATCATAATTTATTAGAAAAAACAAGTGTAAAATTTATGTAAAAATCTAATATTTTGTTTGACTATTTTACTTTTTTATTATACACTTTCTATAGAGGGTAGGAAATATGAAAGATAAAATAAGTAATGAAGAATTTGCAAGCATAGAAAGCCTATTTAAAAATAGAGACATGGCACCTTATGAAGATGCAATAATAAATGCTTGTAATGCTTCAGTTGACAGAAAAAGAAGAGAAAGAAATGTAAAGAGCGAAAAAAGACGTAAAGAAGAAATGAAATCAAAAATAGTTTCTGCTGTTCTTGCAGCTTTAGTACTTGTTGGTGGAGTAACTATCACAAAAGGTGTAGTAGACAAAGCTAATGAAATTGCAAATGAAATAACTGAAAACAAAGAAAACTATGACAAACAAAAAGTAATGGACGAAATTAGTAAGAAGATTGGCTCTTTAGTCTTTGTAAAAGATGAAGATTTTAACGAAAAATATGACACAACAGAAGTTAGCATATTAAGCCAGTGCACCAAAAGAACACAAGATAACAAAGGCTACATGTATTTGCACCAAAAAATAGCAGACAAAATTAATGAGTTACCAGCTGAATTACAAGAATACGCTATATGTGCAACTCTAGAAGGCATGGGAAGTAATAGAAGTGTTTTATTTGATGGAGTTACTACAAACGCAGACTATCTAATTAAGTGTCTTGGATTAAACGATGCTAAAGATTTAGAAGAATATTTAAGCCATGTTAACAAAGATGGAAGTTCTGATTTTTCTGAATTTCTAAATAGCCAATATGAACAAAATGACTTTATAATGGCTGTAGTAAATGCAGAATTAAACGAAATAGGTAGAGGTGTTTCTAGTGGAAGAAATTAATGTAAATGTAACAGATATAGATGGTAAAGAATATATAGAACTAGATACAGTAGAAGTTAAGGGTAGTAAATATGTTTATCTAGTTAGTACAAATGACGACAAAGACTTTCTAATCAATAAAATAGTTCTTGATAATGGAAAAGAATATTATGAAAGCTTAGAAAGTAACGAAGAATTTCAAATAGCACTTTTAAACTTTATCAAAAAGAACAAAAGCGTTATAAACGAGTTATAGTAAAGTGACCAATTGTAGGTTGCTTTTTTCTTTATCTTTGTATATAATATTTACAGAAGATATGAAATGAAAGGAGTATTTTATTCATATTTAGCGCCAGAACCATAAGTGGTTGACGAGGTTAACAGTTATCGATTTTTCGGCGGGTGCTGTTACGGATAAGTAGTTCGTTAGAAGTATTACAAAAAGTAAAATCAATATTACAACAAAATATACTTCATGCTAAATTTTTTTAATATGGAGGAATTTTTATGTGTGGTATCATCGGATACGTAGGAGAAAAGAGATGTAGTATAGATGTAATTATAGATGGGCTTAAGCACTTAGAATACAGGGGTTATGACAGTGCTGGTATAGCTTATGTTAAAGATAATAATGTTGTAATAGAAAGGGAAGTAGGAAGAATATCTAATCTAGAGAGCGTTCTAAAAAAAGACACTTCTCATATAGGAATTGGGCATACTAGATGGGCGACTCATGGTAAACCAACAAAAGAAAATGCTCATCCTCATAAAGCTGGAAATATCACTTTAGTACATAATGGAATTATTGATAATTTTATGGAGTTAAAAAGCACTCTAATGAGTGAAGGCTATACTTTCAAAAGTGACACAGATACAGAAGTAGCGGCTGCTTACATTGATTCTTTATATAAAGAAAATAACGATATGATTAAGAGTTTAAGTATATGTGTTAATAAGTTTCTAGGTAGTTATGCTTTTGGTATTATTAATGAGTTAGAAACAGATGTATTATATGCTTTAAGAAAAGATAGTCCATTAATTATTGGTGTAGGAGAAAATGAAAACTTTATTGCAAGTGATGTGCCATCTATTTTAAAGTATACTAATAAGTATATTGATATAGAAAATGACGAAATAGTTAAAATAACAAAAGATAAAGTTACTGTATATGATAAGAATTGCAATATCATTAATAAAGAAATAAGCGTGTTTGAAGGAGATGCTAATTTAGTAGAGAAGAATGGTTATGAGACATACATGCTTAAAGAAATACATGAAGAAGCAGAAGTTATAAAGAAGACTAGTGAATCAAGTATTGACTTTGATATAACAAAGTATGATGAAATAGATATAGTCGCTTGTGGAAGTGCTTATCATGCTGGACTAGTTGGTAAATACATGATAGAAAAACTATGTAACATAAAAGTGAATGTATGTATTGCAAGTGAATACCAATACGATAAACATTTTTATAAAGGCAAAACTTTAGTTATAGCAATAAGTCAAAGTGGGGAAACTGCAGACACTAAAAAATGTGTTAATATTGCAAATGATATGGGTGTTGATACTTTAGGAATTGTTAACGTTAAAGGAAGCAGTATTGCTAGAATATGTAAACATGTTATATATACTTTGGCAGGTCCTGAAATAGCAGTGGCAACAACAAAAGCTTATCTAGCACAAATTACAACACTTATACTACTTGCAGTTAAAAATAGTAAGGAAAAAATAAATACTGAAGACTTACAAAAACTACCTTATTATATAGAAACTCTAATTAACAAAGATTATACTTCTCTTGCAAATATGCTTCATACAAAGGACGACATCTACTTTATCGGTAGAGGAATAGATTATGCACTTTGTATGGAAGGAAGTTTAAAACTAAAAGAAATCAGTTATATACATAGTGAAGCGTATGCAGCAGGAGAACTAAAACACGGGACAATTTCATTAATTAGTGAAGGAACACCTGTTATAGTAGTTGCAACAAGTGATGAGTTATACTTAAAAACTATAAGTAATGCTAAAGAAGTTAAAGCAAGAGGTGCTTATGTAATACTAGTAACTGATAAAGAAGTTATTAATGAAGGAGTTTATGACGAGTTAATTAGTATTCCTAAAGTAACTGAAGAATTAAGACCAATCTTAACAATCATACCTTTACAATTAATAAGTTATGAAGTTGCTAAGTTAAAAGGTAACGATATTGATAAACCTAAGAATTTAGCTAAGAGTGTAACAGTGGAGTAAACAATGCTTAAACTCCTATTTAGTAAAGAATATATATTTTTATGGCTAATAGTTATCTTAATACCAATTATCCAAAAGAAAGTAATAGGTTTCTTTGGTGAATTTTGGGTTAAACTAGAACTTAAAAAATTAAAGAAAGACTACAAAGTTTTAAATAACGTAATAGTAAGAACTATAGACAATTCCACTCATCAAATAGATCATATAGTAGTTTCTAAATATGGTATATTTGTAATAGAAACTAAGCAGATAAATGGGTATATTAAAGGTAACGATTACGACAAAAACTGGACTGTCAAAAGAGGAAAAAACACTTACTACATTAATAACCCAGTTCATCAAAATTATGGACATATAAAAGCTTTGTCTGAAGTCTTAGGAATAAACACTGATAAATTCATTTCAATTGTATGTATTTCAAGCCAAGCTAAAGTAAGAGTTAACTCAAAGTATGTAGTTAGAATTTTTAAGTTAGTTAAATATATTAAAAGTTATACAAGCGAATTACTTTCAAATTATATAGAAGTGTATAACACTTTAGTTAGTAGAAATATTAAAGGTTACACTAATTCTAGAATGCATGTTAAAAGTGTAAAAGAAATAAAGAAAGTAACAGCTAATGACCTAATTAATAAATGCCCACTTTGCGGCGGAGAACTTGTTAACAGACAAAGCAAGTATGGAAGTTTCATAGGCTGTTCTAATTACCCTAGATGCAAGTTCAAAAAGTAACCAGAAGTCTCTAAAAATAGAGGCTTTTTTGAATTAATGTAAAAAAATTGGTATAATTTTACTAAAAATTATAGTATAATGTTACTTAAGAGAAGGTGATTTATGTTTATGACTATTATTGTTTTTATAGGTTTCTTAATATTCTGTTATATTTTTAGAGACTCATATAAAAACAAGCCAGAACCAAAAAAAGAAAAACCTAAAAAGAAAAACATATCTCCATATTCTGAAGAAGAAATGGACAAGTACTACCTAGAAGAATGGCAAAAAGATTTAGTTAGAGAAGGAAGATTTGCACCTTGGAGTTTTAAAAAGAAATCTACTTATAGTGGCAAACTAAGTGATGGACAATACTATAAAGATGATGATGTAGGAAAAAGTGAGTAATTATGATTAATATACCCAGACCATGCAAAGAAGAAGTAATAAAATATTTAAATAAATGGGATTCATTAGAAAATTATGTATTGCAAGAAAAAAGTTTAAACAAACTATTTTTTAATACTTATCCTAATAATATTGAAATAGAAGATATACTTATTAAAGTAAGTTCATTAAATGATTTTTATAGTACAAATATTTTTTCTGTTTTTCCAGTTGCAAAACACATATTAGAATTAAATATTGATAAAAGGTTGAAAAGAAAAGACACAACTTTAGTTAATGATATATCCAATGTTGAAATAAATGGAAAAAATAAACATTTTTATTCATTTGCTACTAAATACTGTTCGCATCACGACCCAATTAATTATCCTATATACGATAATTATGTAGATAAAGTCTTAAACTATTTTAGAAAAAAAGACAGTTTTTGTAATTTTTCTAGTAAGGATTTAAAAGACTACGACAAATTTAAAATGCTTTTAATACAATTTAAAAAATTTTACAATATAGATGAATTCAATTTAAAAGATATAGATAGATATCTATGGCAACTTGGAAAAGAATACTTTCCTAAAAAGTATTGATTATTCTCATATTAATAATGCAAGAATTTATAATGCTTTATGTAGATAAAGTTTTAATTATAAGTACAGCATCATATATTATAAAGTACTAATAAGCTGATTGAAAACTTAATAATTTCATGATAAAATATATTTATAAATTGTTTGGAGATTAGAACTATGAAAAAATTAAAATTACAAAACTTGTATGCAAATAAACGTTCACTAGGGGGGGGGGTATTTATTATCTAATACCTTTCTTAGTTTTAATGTGGTCAAAAGTGAAGATGGAATTTTTTGAGTTCCATCTTTTTGCATGCTATAAAAGGAGTGTGAAGTATGACAATATTATATCTAATCTGCGCTGGAATAGCTTTCTTACTATTAACAGCAAATACTGGTAGTAGTAATGGAGTAGATGATGAAAATTTTGAAACAAGTAAAAATGAGAAAAAAACAAAGAAAAAGAATATATCTCCATATTCTGAAGAAGAAATGGATAATTATTTCTTGGAAGAGTGGCAGAAGGAGCTTGTGCGAGAAGGAAGATTTGCGCCATGGAGTTTCAGAAAGAAATCCACTTCAAGTGAACCATTAAGTGATGGTCAGTACTATAAAGATGATTCAGATAATTAGGAGGTAAATAAGATGGGATTATTTAAAAATTTAGTGGAGTTTAGTACGAAATGGAAACTTATAGATAAGCATGGATGGGGTGCAGGACTCTTATATGAAGATGAAGCTAATAAAAGAAAACAAGAAGAAAAAGATAGAAAAAATTTTAATGAATTAAAGAAAATTAAAGAAGGAATTTATAAAATAGGCAATGATATTATAAAAAACAATAAATTTATAACAACAGATGAAAAGAATGTTATATACGAAATTTTATCTAAAATTAATGATACAAGTGATAATAATTTAATCAAGATGCTTAATAATGAATTAAGAAGTACTGGAGAAAAAATAATATTAAATAACGCTATTAGAAATGTATTAAATCAAATCACTAATTTAATAATTGATAATGAAAAGGTAAGAGATGACATTAAACAAACACATCTTGATTACTTAGACAAAATTGATAAAGTAAATGATTATAATAGAAAAAGAATGTTGTTAATTGAATTATTTGATTATTTAGATAGTAATAAAATTAAAATTCCAAATAGAGATGAAATTATTAGTAATTTGGATATTGTAAATGAAGATATTGAAAAGAATAGGTAGAAAGAAGAAGTATTTATGAAAGTAATTGATAATAAATTTGAAAAACTAGGTGATGATTTAAAAAGTACAATTAAAGATAATTCTAAATTACAAATTTGTGCATCAATTTTTTCTATGTATGGGTTTGAAAGTTTAAAAAAAGAATTAATGAAAATAGACTCATTAAAATTTATCTTTACTGACCCAACTTTTGTACAAGAAGTTAATAGTAAAAAAGAAACAAGAATGTTTAAACTTGATTTACATAGTAGAGAAAAATCTATTAATGGAAGTGAATTTGAAGTTAGATTAAAAAATGAACTTAATGGAAAAGCAATAGCTAAAGAATGCGCTAGGTGGATAGAAAATAAAGTGAAATTTAAAAGTAATATAAATTATAATCCTATAGATAAGTTTATTAATGTAGAAACAAAAAGCAAGATATTTAACAAAGAAAGTTTAACAACTTATTTAAATGTAGAAGAATTTAACACTATAGGATTTGGATATGAAAAAGGAAATTCACTTTTTACTGCTGTTACAAAAATTGATGATAATTATGAAATGTCAAAATACTATTTAAAATCATTTGACGAATTATGGAATGATCAAAAAAACTTTAAAGATGTAACCGATGAAGTTATAAATTATATAACTGACTTGTATAGGGAAAATTCTCCAGAGTTTATTTATTATTTTATTCTTTATAACATATTTACTGAATTTTTAGAAGATATAAGTGAAGATGAAATAGCCAATGAAAAAACAGGATTTAAAAATTCAGTTATTTGGAATTCATTATATGCATTTCAAAAGGATGCAGTTTTAGGAATAATAAATAAACTAGAAAGACATAATGGATGTATTTTAGCCGATAGTGTTGGACTTGGAAAAACATTTACATCATTAGCAGTTATTAAGTATTATCAAGAAAGAAATAAAAGCGTACTTGTATTATGTCCTAAAAAATTAAGCGAGAACTGGAATACATATAAAGATAATTATAAAGATAATATTTTGCAAGCAGATAGATTTAATTATGATGTTTTATTTCATACAGATTTATCGAGAAGAAAAGGCACTTCTAATGGTATAGACTTATCTAGAATTAACTGGGGAAATTACGATTTAGTTGTTATAGATGAATCCCATAATTTCAGAAATAACAGTGCAAGAAAAGATAGGGAAACAAGATATGATAGATTAATGAATGATGTAATGAAGTCTGGTGTTAAAACTAAGGTATTAATGTTATCAGCAACACCTGTAAATAATAAATTTACAGATTTAAAAAATCAACTAGCACTGGCATATGAGGGAAATACTGATAAGGTAGATGATAAAATAAGTGAAAAATCTATAGATACAATATTAAAAAATGCTCAAAGTGCTTTTAATGAATGGGCTAAATTACCACCTGAAGAAAGAACATCAAAGGAATTACTTAGTAGATTAAACTCTAATTTTGACTTTTTTAAATTACTAGATAGTGTAACAATTGCAAGAAGTAGAAGACATATAGAAAAATACTACAATATGAATGATATTGGCAAGTTTCCTACTAGATTAAAACCTATCAGCATAACATCTGAAATAACAGATTTACCTGACTTTATGTCTGTAAAAGAAATATCAGAAGAATTAATGAAATTAAACATGAGTGTTTATTCACCTTTTGATTATATATTAGATAATAAACTATCTTATTATGAAGAAAAATACGACATAAAAGTAAAGGATGGTAAGTCAAGTTTTAAGCAAAGAGATAGAGAAAGTAGTCTAAAAATACTTATGAGAATTAATCTTTTAAAAAGACTTGAAAGTTCTGTTGAATCATTTAGACTAACATTACAAAAAGTAAAAGGACAAATTGAAAATATATTATTATCCATTGAAAATTTTGAAAGAAATGGAATAAGTGAAAATTTAGAAGAAGTAGTCTTATCAAATATAAACACAGATGATGATGTAGAAGATATTCTAAATGATGAATTCAGTGTAGGTAACAAAGTTAAAATAGATTTAAAAGATGTTAATACATTAGGCTGGAAAGATGACTTAACTAGAGATTTAAATATTTTAAATAGATTAATTAATATTATGAATTTAATAACACCAGAGCATGATTTAAAACTAATTAAATTAAAAGAATTGATTAAAGAAAAAGTTAATAATCCAATAAACAAAGACAATAAAAAAATAATAATATTTAGTGCATTTGCTGATACCGCTAATTATTTGTATAAATGTTTAGCTCTTTCACTAAAACAACTTTACAATTTAGATACCGCGAAAATAACTGGAAGTGGTACTAATGAATGTACTTTAAATATAAGTAAAGATTTCAATAACTTACTTATTAACTTTTCTCCAAAATCAAAACATAGAGAATTAATTTTGCCGGATATGAAAGAAGAAATAGAAGTATTAATAGCAACAGATTGTATAAGTGAAGGACAAAATTTACAAGATTGTGACTATTTAATAAACTATGATATACATTGGAATCCTGTTAGAATTATACAAAGATTTGGAAGAATAGACAGAATAGGTTCTCCAAATGATGTAATACAATTAGTTAACTTTTGGCCTAATTTAAGTTTAGATGATTATATAAATCTAAAAAATAGAGTAGAAAATAGAATGCTTATGTTAGATATATCAGGTACTGGAGAAGACAATATACTTACTAATAAATCCAGCGATATAGAATATAGAAAAGAACAATTAAAAAAATTACAAGAAGAAGTAGTAGACTTAGAAGATATGAACTCAGGTATTTCCATAACAGACCTTGGATTAAATGATTTTAGAATGGATTTAGTTGAATATGTTAAAGAAAATAAAAACTTAAATAAAGTTCCAAATGGTATGCACTCAGTAGTATTTTCTGACACAAGTAAAGGACTAGAAAAAGGTGTAATATATGTCTTAAAAAATATCAACAATGAAATTAATATAGATGATATGAATCAGTTACATCCATTCTATCTAATTTATATAAAAGATAACGGAAAAATAATATCTAATCATTTGAATGTAAAACATACATTAGATTTACTTAGAATAATGTCTAAAGGTCACAATGAACCAATAAAAGAAGCATATGGTAAATTTAATGATGAAACAGAAGATGGAAAAAATATGAAAGCATATTCAAATTTACTAAATCAAAGTATAGATTCTATTATAAACATTAAAGAACAAACAGATATTGATAGTTTATTTAGAAAAGGTGGAACTACAATGTTGAAGAATGATATCAAAGGCTTAGAAGACTTTGAATTAATAGCTTTTATGGTGGTGGTATAATGTCTAAAATTATTAAAGGGATAGAATATGATGTAGTTTATCTAGATACTAATGCTTTAAGTGAAATTGCTAAAAATTATAATTTTGCTGGTAGGAATTTTTTCAAATATTTAATGGATATATATCCATTAAAGAAATTTGCATATGCTACCAGTGTGTTTAATCTTTATGAATTATCTAAGACGATAAAACATAGAGAAAATATATTAACTGCATTTAATAAGGTACCGTTATTAGTATTAGAATCTTTTCCAAGAAATATATGCAAAAATATAAAAAAAGAAGATGATGTTTTACTCGTTACTGGCTTGAAACCTAAATTGAATTTAGATATTGAAGATGTGTTTAAAGTTATTGAAAGTGATTCAAACAAGTCGAGTATAGATAAGTTTAAATCCCACTTAAATAATGAGATTAATTTGTGGAACAAAGAAAAAATTATAAAAAAAACGGATTTAGAACTATTTACAGAATCTTACAAAGTATATGTTCCTGATGAAAAGCAATTTGAAATTTTATTTTCTTGTAATAATGCTAAAATATTTTCTTTTATAAAAAGATATTTCATATATAATAAAAAGGATAGTATTACTCAAAGCAGTGTAATTGATACCTATAACGCTTCTATGGCTCCTTCTGTAGATATTTATATTACTGAAAAAACTGTGGCCTCTTGGTTAATTTTTTCTAAGGATAAATTTGAGTTTATGAAAAATGTAAAAATCATTAAGATTTCTGATTTTTATGATAAAGGTGGTAACAATGATTAACTTACCTAAAAGTTGTTTAGTAAATAAGTTTATACCAAAAAAAGTCTTTTATGAAAAATCTAACATAAATCGAACAACTAAAGACGAGTTTATAAATATTGTGGATAAAATAACTTGGCTTTATAAGATATCACCCGAAACAATTGGTATAAATAAAACGGAAGATATAGAAGAAATAGAAATATTTCAAATTGAATTAAAAGAAAAAATAATACCCAAAAATATAATAAGGGCTATAACAAATTCTATACAATATAAAATATTGTTTATATTAAAATACAATGAAGAATTTTGTTACTTAATCAAACTAGAAGACATTTATTACACCAACTGGAATGAAGAAATTAACTTTGAATTCACTTCAATAAATCTTTCTAACTTATTTGAAGATATTGCTAAAAACATATTACATGAAGAAAGTAATACAAAAAACTTTAATGAAATAATAGAGAATATAAATGAAAAAAAAGAACTACAAGATAAAATAGAAAAATTAACAAAAAAAATTAAACAAGAAAATCAATTTAATAGAAAAGTAGAACTAAATCAAGAGCTAAATAAATTATTAAAAGAAATAGGAGAATTAAAATAATGAATAAATTAGAAATGAAGACTACAGACATCGTAAATGAAAATATTAAATACATACAAGATAGATTTCCAAATGCAATAGTAGAAACTGAAAAAGGTTTTGAAGTTGACTTTAATACTTTAAAACAAGAAATGTCTAATATAATTGCAGATGATACAAAAGAAAAATATCAATTAACATGGCCTGGAAAAAAAGAAGCAATATTTCTTGCTAATACTAGGACAACAAAAACATTAAGACCTATAAAAGAAAAATCAGTGGACTTTGATAATACTGAAAATATTTATATAGAAGGAGACAATTTAGAAGCATTAAAAATATTACAGGAATCTTACTTAAATAAAATTAAATGTATTTATATAGATCCACCATACAATACTGGTAATGATTTTATATACAATGATAATTTTAACAAGAATACTAATGAAGAATTAGAGAATTCTGGTCAAGTAGATGAAGAAGGAAATAGGCTAGTTACAAATACAGAATCTAATGGTAGATTTCATAGTGATTGGCTTTCTATGATGTATTCAAGGCTAAAGCTTGCAAGAAATTTATTAACTGAAAATGGAGCGATTTTTATTAGTATAGATGATAACGAAGTGGAAAATTTGCGAAAATTATGTGATGAAATTTTTGGCGAAACAAATTTTGTAGGTCAGTTAATTCATCAAAGAGCTAAAGGAGGAGGACAGGCAAAGTACATTGTAAAAGGACATGATTATATTCTTGTTTACTCAAAATGTTTAAACTCAACTTTTTCATTAAAAAGAAAAAAAGTTATTCAGCAAAAAACAATAGAAAAAGATGGTAAATTGTATATTATAGATGATGATGTTTTAAGAAAAAGTTTTGGAAAATATGATAAAACCCTAAATGATCGAAGATGTTTTTACGAAGAAATTGTCGAATATAAGGGAAAAAGTAAAAAGTTAGAAATTGACGAAAAGATTTCTAAAGGAGAATATTTTTTGGTTGAAAATAAATTTGGATTACATACAATTTGTAAATATGTTCCGGTTGATAATGCGTATTCTAAAATGTATTCAATTATTACAATTATGTCTGAAGAGGGAAAAAATGAGTTGGATAGAATTAACCTACCTTATTTTGATTATCCGAAACCAACTAATTTGATAATAGAATTAGTACATTCAGCTGTTTTTGATGATGAAAAAGCCATAATACTTGACTTCTTTTCTGGCTCAGCTACGACTGCTAACGCAGTAATCAATATTAATGCTACATATGATAAAAAGCTTAAATATATTATGGTTCAAGTTCCTGAAAAATGTAACGAAAACTCTGAAGCATATAAAGCTGGATTTAAAACTATATGTGATATAGGCGAAGAAAGAATTAGAAGGGCAGGTAAGAAGATTAAAGAAAAAACTAATGCTAATATAGACTATGGATTTAGGGTTTATAAAATAGACTCATCTAATATGAAAGATGTGTATTATAAACCAAATGATTTAGAACAATCACAATTAAACTTATTTGAAACTAATGTTAAAGATGATAGAACAAATGAAGATTTATTAACACAAATTATATTAGATTTAGGATCAACTTTAGATTTAAAAATAGAAGAAAAGAATATTTTAAGTAATAAGGTATATTACGTAGCAGAAAACTCTTTAGTAGCGTGTTTTGATAAAAACATAGATATAAATATTATAGATGAAATATGTAAATGTAAACCACTTAGAATTGTGTTTAAAGAAGAATGTTTTAATACAGACAATTTAAAAATAAATGTTCAAGAAAAAATTAAGAAACTTAGTCCTGAAAGCGAAGTTTATGTATTATAGGAGGTAACTAAAATGAAACTAAAATTTAAAGAACAACAATACCAAAATGATGCAGTAAACTCAGTTATAAATTGCTTTTTAGGAGAGTCTAAAGGTAATAGACGAGATTTACTAGCTAGATATACTAAAGTTTATGATGAAGGAACTTTACTAGAAAGAAAAGAAGATGTTGAAGTTATTTCATTTGGTAATCATTCTATTACATTAAGTGAAACTGATATTAGAAATAATATAAGAAATGTACAAAGACAAAATGATATAAACTATACTGATAATGCTGGAATAACTGATTATACTATAGAGATGGAAACTGGAACAGGTAAAACATTTACTTATATACAAACAATGTATGAATTAAATAAAGAGTATAATTGGAGTAAGTTTATTGTAATGGTTCCTAGTATAGCCATTCGTGAAGGAGTAGAAAAGTCATTTAAAATTACTGAAGATTATTTTCAAGAAAAATATCATAAGAAAATAAGATACTTTGTATATAATTCTTCTAATAGTTCCAATATAGCCAATATTAATAGTTATGCATCTGATGATTCTATATGGGTTATGATTATCAATTATCAAGCATTTAATGCTAAATCAAGTGCTAATAGAAAGATATATGAAGAATTAGATGAATTACAATCAAGAAGACCTATTGATGTTATTAAAAGTGTTAGACCTATTTTAATAATAGATGAACCACAAAAATTTGGAGATAAGACAGAAAGTTTATTTAGTGAATTTAAACCACTATTTACTATAAGATATTCAGCTACCCATAAAAAAGAAAAAGAGTATAACAAAATATATAGATTGGATGCAATAGATGCCTATAATCAAAAATTAGTTAAAAAGATTAATGTTAAAGGAATTGAAGTTTTAAATAATAAATCTGAAAATACATATTTATTTTTAGATAGAGTGGATATAAGTACGAAACATGATCCAATTGCTTGGATGGAAATTGAAGTTAAAACATCGACTGGTGTAACTAGAAAACTTATGAAATTTAAAAAGAACGATAGACTCTATGAAAAATCGGGAGGTCTAGCTGAATATAATAATTATGTAATATCTGAAATAAATGCTAGGGAAGAAACTTATGATAAAGTATATTTTTCTAACGGCGAAGAAATAGCTGTTGGTCAAGCGACAGGAGATGTTGATGCAGAATATATTACTAGAATCCAAATAAGAGAAACAATTCATTCACATTTAGAAAAAGAAAAAGAGTTATATAAAAAAGGTATAAAAGTATTAAGCTTATTTTTTATAGATGAAGTAGCCAAATACAAGTATTATGAAGACGGAACAGCATTAAAAGGTGAGTATGCTAAAATGTTTGAAGAAGAATACATTAAAGCACTTAGTGAATATAGAAGTATTGTTGATGAAAACTATTTAAAATATCTTGATTCATTTGATACTGGAAAGATACATGCAGGATACTTTTCAATTGATAAAAAAGGTCATGCAGTAGATCCAAGTATTAATGATAAAAAAGAGTATTTAAGTTTTGATGAAGATGCTTATGATTTAATTATGAAAGACAAAGAAAGACTTTTATCTTTGAGTGAACCTGTTAGATTTATATTTTCACACTCTGCTTTAAGAGAAGGTTGGGATAATCCTAATATATTTCAAATATGTACACTAAAACATAGTAATTCTGAAATAAGTAAAAGACAAGAAATAGGTCGCGGACTTCGCATTTGTGTTAATAATGACGGAGAAAGAATGGATTCAACAGTACTTGAAAGTAATTTTCATAATATTAATACTTTAACTGTAATCGCAAGTGAATCATATGATAGTTTTGCTAAAAGTTTACAAAATGAAATAGCAAGTTCTCTAACTGCAAGACCTAAAAATTTTGTACAAGAAAACTTTGCTGGAAAATATCTTATGAATGAATTGGGAGAAAAATATCCATTTACTGAAATGGCTTACAACAAAATGTTATACTTTAATATAAGTGCAGGCTATGTTGATTTAGAGAATGATTCAAAACTAACAGATAAATTTATAGAAGATTTAGAAAATGATAAACTTAAAGTTATGGATGATTTAAAACCGTTTAAAGAAGAATATGTAGCTTTAATGAAAAAACTATATTTAGCAAATAATACAAAACTTGTTAATGATGAAAGAAGAGAAAATATAAAGAACTTAGTGCCTAACTCAAATTTTATGAAGAAAGAATGGCAAGAACTTTGGAATAAGATTAATTATAAAAGCGTTTATGAAGTTGACTTTGATTCAGACGAGTTAATAAAAAAAGCGATAGACGCGATTAACGTAAGACTAAATGTTAATAAGATGAAAGTTAGAATAACTGAGGGTATGCAAAAAGAAGAAATTACTTCTGTTTCAATTAATACAGGAGAATCTATGACTGATGGAAAAACTAAAACTGAGATAGTAGAAGATTTCTCTCCATCTCAAATAGAATATGATTTAATAGGTGAAATAACTAAATCAACGGGGTTAACTAGAAAGACAATAGTCAAAATTTTAATGGGTATAACACCACAAAAATTTAATTACTTTAAATATTTGCCTGAGGAGTTTATTAGAAAAGTGTCAAATATTATTAACGAAGAAAAAGCAACTACTGTAATAGATGGTATAACTTATCATAAAACTGATGAAAAATTTACTAATGATATATTTACTATTAATAATGTAAGAGGAGAACTTGGAGAAAATGCAATAGATGTTAAAAAAAGTATTTATGATTATTTGGTAACAGATTCCAAAAATGAAGAAAAATTTGCAAGGAAATTAGAAAGTGGCGAAGTTACAGTTTATGCAAAATTACCTAGTGGTTTTAAGATACCAACACCAGTTGGAAATTATAACCCAGACTGGGCTATAGTGTTAGACAATCCATCATTTAAATACGTTTACTTTATTGCAGAAACCAAAGGAGACTTATCTTCTTTACAATTAAGAGATGTAGAAAAAGCAAAGATAGAATGTGCTAAAAAGCATTTTGCATTATTATCTACACATGATGTTAAATATGGAGCTGTTGCAAGCTATCAAGACTTGATAGATTTATTAGAATAAATGGAGGTACAAAATGGGAAGAAAAAAAGATCCTAGTATTTTTGATATGATAGATGACTGGCAAAAAGCAGCCATCAAAAGAGAAAATGAAAGAATTAGGGAAGCAAATAGAGTAAATACACTTGAGAACGAAAATAAAGTCAAAAGATGGAATGAAGAAATAGAAGAAAAATTGGATTTAATTGATAATTACTATAAAGATATAAATTTAGAAGTATTTGATTCGTTTGAATACTATGATTTTCTCAAGAAAAAATTGTTTATTAAAAGTTATGTTCCATTACAAGAGCCTAGTAAAAAAGAATTAAAAAAAAGAGTACGTACTATTAAAGAAAACAAAGTGTTAGAAAAAATATTTAAAAAAAGAACAGAAGAAAGACTAGAACTTGAAAAAAGATTTCAATTAAAGTGGGATTCTCTATATAATGATTATCTTGAAAAAGAGAAAGAAAACAAGAAGGAATATGATGAGTATAAAAGTAAAACGATTTTAAAAAATGAAGAATATAATAAAGAAATTGATAATAGGTATGAACTATTTGAAAGTGGAGATAAAGAAGAAGTAGAGAATGTTGTAAAAGATTATTTGAATAATTCTGAAGATCTAAAAGAAAAAAACAGCATAGGTGTTGATAAGATTGGAGTAAATATTTCAGATAATGTAAGAGATTGGACTATTAATTTAAGATTTGCTAAACCTGAAATATATTTAATGAAAGTTAAAGACTACAAATACATAAAAAGCAAATGGGAAATAAAAGAAAATTATTTTTCTGATTTTGAAAGAGAGAAAATGTTTAAAAAGATAGTATTCAATAGCAATATTTATTATCTATTCAAAATTAAGAGTTATTTTGAGCAATTTATAAAAAATATAATTGTTAATTCATATGTTGAAGACTATAATGGTGCTACTGGACAACTAGAAGAAAAATGTATTTTTTCTTGCTTGATAGATTTAAATGAAAATAAATTTGGCAATCTTAATAATATTAACAGCTTTGAATTCTTTGAAAATTTAAATGCCAGATATAAAAAGCCTTTGCTTAGTTTGAAAAGTATAGTACCTTATTCATTCTCAAAAACTCTTACTGACTTTATTGAAAATGAAGCAGATGGTTTTGATTTTGAAAATATGTCTAAAGTTTTATTAGAAAAAAATGGTTTTACTGATGTTACAGTTACTAAGAAAAGTGGAGATTTTGGAGCAGACATTATTGCAACAAAAGATAGAGTGACTTATGCAATTCAATGTAAAAAATATTCAAATAAAGTAGGTGTAGAAGCAGTTCAAGAAGTGATGGCAAGTAGGCAAATATATAATTGCCATGTAGGCGCAATTTTAACGAATAATGACTTTACACCGGCGGCTATAAAACTGGCTGATGCTAATAATATAATCTTATGGAATGGAGAAGAGTTAGAAAAGATGATTTCTAAAATGTCAGGAAATAAAGAAGAATCTATTGTTTAATAGATTTTTTTATTATTTATCTAAAGAAACACGACTGCAAAGGCTTTACTTTAATTAAGGTGTTGCATTTAAGATACACTTGAACTTGATATACACAATTAAACTTTTTTAATTTTAACATTTAAGTAAAATACTTAAGTTTTGTTATACTTTGTCTAAAAAATATGTTTTATTTACATAAACTTTTATGTTATAATAACTTTCATCAAGCAACAATGGTAGTTCTTTAATGAATTAGACAAGGAAACTTGATGTTAATAATAGCATGAAATTTTTAAATGAATTTAATGAGCTAATGCTTAAAATATTTTTATACATTGTTGCTTGAAAATTGAGTGGGGTGATATAATGAATTTTGAATATGTTTTTTCGGAAAAAAATCTTAAGAAGATTTATTATGAAAAAATATGTTTTTCTACTGCTGTTGGTATAGACAAAATGAATAACTCTTATTTTATGAAAAATATAGATCATAATATTAAAAAAATCTCTGACGCTATAAAAAACGGAAAATATGAATTCAAAGAATATCGTATAATATTAATTCCTAAAGATGTAAATGTTAAACCGAGAAAAATATGCGTTCCCACTATTTCAGATAGAATAGTAATAGAAGCACTAAAAGATATTATTTATATATTTTATTCTGATTATAATTTAAATAAAAGTGTATCTTCAACAGTTAATGATTTTATAGAATGTTTTAATTCAAAAAAATATTCGTATTTTATAAAAACAGACTTAAGTAGTTTTTTTGATAATATAGATCATAAAATTTTATTAAAAAAATTATCTTTAAAGATTAATGATACGAGAATACTTTTACTTTTAGAAAATGTATTAAAAAATAAACAATGTTATAACACTGAAAAAAGGTTGAATTTAAAAGATAATTTAATTGGTGTTCCACAAGGATTGAGTATTTCAACTTTATTGGCTAACATATACATGATAGATTTAGATAATACATTTAATAAATGTTTGAAAATTAAGTATTTTAGATATGTAGATGATATTTTTATTTATTCTAATGATTTAGCAATAATTTACTATTTAAAACTTTTACTTAATATAAAAAAATTGAAATTAACTATAAATAAGAAAAAAACATTAATCAGAAAAATGAATTTTAATACTTTTGAATTTTTGGGATATTTTATTAATAATAGTATAATAAGTGTTAAGAAAAGTTCAATTCATAAATTAGAAGAAAGTTTAGAAAAGATATTTAAAAATTATCATTATAGTGAGGAAGATAAAAATAAACCATTAAAAAGAATGAATGAATTACAATGGCGACTTAACATTAGAATTTCAGGTGCCATATCAAATAATAAAAGATATGGATGGTTATTTTATTTTAAAAATATTACAGATTTGAAACTACTATATCATTTAGACGATTATGTGAAAAAATTAAAAAAAAGATATCAAGTAACTAATCTTGAAGTTAAGTCTTTTGTTGAAAGTTACTATAAAATGAAATCAAAAAGTTTAAAAACATCATCATACTTTTTTAATGTTGACTTGGCAACCGATGATGAAAAAAGAAAAATTTTATATAACATTACTAGTTTTTCAGAAACGGAAATTAATAACTTAAATGATAGAGAATTAGATTTTAACTTTAAAAAAGCTGTTTTTAAATGTTTGAAGTCATTGGAAAAAGATTTGGATAGTATTTCCTAGGAGGTATATTTATGGTAAATGATTTACAAAAAAAAGAATTTTTAAAATTAGAAAATAGAATTTGGAAAACTTATCAAAGTAGAATAAAAGCTGCAACTAGATTAAAAGAAATGTCAAATAAATTAGATTTTTATTCTATCTATTATACAATTGCATTGTCTATATTATCAGTGTTTTCTTTAATTAGTCATAATGATGTTTTCAATTATTTTCTTGTCGTTTTGTCCATTTTAGTTATGGGAATGACTTTTTATGGCAATAGTATGAATTTGAATGATAGACATATTAGTATGAAAAATAATTATTTGAAATTAGGAGATTTATATTATAAATGTTTAACTAGCAAAATAAATGAAATATATGACTTTGCAGGTATATATGAAGAGTATAGCAAATTACTTAAGGAAAATGAAAATCATACTATGAATGATTATCGAAGATATTGCTATTATGATAAAAATGTTATGTTATCAAAAGATGATAAGCTTAAATTAATTTTTTCATCTTTAAAAATCAAATTACTATATTTTATATTATTTATCTTTCCTTTAATTTTACTTGGCATTTCTATTTTTGTTTTATTAAAATAATTTTATAAAGAAGACCTAACAACAATTTGTTAGGCTTTTTCTTTATCTTCTATCATTCAAAGTAATGCCAATTTCCTTTAATTCATCTCTAATCTTGTCAGACTCAGCATAATTTTTTTCTTCTCTATACTTATTTCTAATACTTTGTATAATGTTAATTAACTCAGCTTCCTTATTAGAACTTGTCTCTGTAAAAGATAGACCTAAAATATCTTCAGCATACTCACTAATGAAGTTATTGTAACTTATTAGTTTATCAATATTCTTACTTGTTTGAAGTTCAGTATTTGCAAGCTTAATTATCTCATACAAATAAGTGATTGCAAGTCCTGTGTTAAAGTCGTCATCCATTGCTTCAGTAAATTTCTTTTTTAGGCTGATAACTGTTTCATCATCAGTTACATATTCATCCACATCTTTAATAGCATTTCTTAAATTATTAACTGTTTCACTAACTTTCTTAAATTGTTTTTCAGTATCAAGTAGTTGTTCATCGTTAAAATCTGTTGGTTTTCTATAATGGTTTTGTAGTATATAGAAACGTACTACCATCGGGTTATACTTTTTAAATAAGTCATCAAGAGTTATAAAGTTTCCTAAACTCTTTCCCATCTTTTGCCCGTTTACTGTTACTAAATTATTATGTATAAAGTAGTTAACAAAAGTTTTTCCAGTTAATGCTTCACTCTGCGCGATTTCACACTCGTGATGAGGAAATATGTTGTCCATTCCTCCGCCATGAATATCAAAAGTATCTCCTAAATATTTTCTACTCATTACTGAACATTCAATATGCCATCCAGGATAACCTTCTCCCCATGGGCTAGGCCACTTCATAATGTGCCCGTTTTCAGCCTTTTTCCAAAGTGCAAAGTCAGCAGGATTTTCTTTGTCAGTTGCAACTTCAATTCTCTCACCACTTAAAGTATTATCAAGTGTTCTATTAGATAAACTTCCATACTTAGTAAACTTGTTTATTCTGTAGTACACATTCCCTTCTTTAGTCGCATAAGCATATCCTTTATCAATAAGTGTTTGCACGTCTTTTATAATCTCAATAATATGTCCAGTAGCTCTACAACTAATACTTGGCTTTAAAACATTTAACTTTCTCATATCTTCAAAGTAAATATTCTCAAACTTGTATGCAATTTCAACTGGGTCAATACTTTCAAGTTTTGCAATTCTCTCAATTTTATCTTCTCCACTTTCAGCATCTCCTACTAAATGTCCTACATCTGTTATATTTTGTACATACTTAACTTTATATCCTAAATGCATTAAATATCTATAAATAACATCAAAACTAACATAACTTTTAGCATGCCCTAAATGTGGATAACCATATACAGTAGGTCCACATACATACATTCCAACTAGCCCTTCATGAATACTTTTAAATTCTTCTTTTCTTCTAGTAATAGTGTTGTAAACTACTAAACTCATAAATCCACCTCTTTCGTATGTAAATATTATATCACATAAATCTAAAATGTAGTACATAAATTATAATGGAAGTGGACAATAACATAAAAAAATGGTAAAATTTAAATAGTAAACTGAAGGTGAAAAAATGAAAAGGAAGTTACCGTTATTAATTTTTTATAGTTTTTTAATTATATATTTAGAACTAGTTTACAAAAGTGCTGTTCTAAACAACGTATTTAGTATAAACACGCTTACTGTTATAGTGTTTAGTATTCCATTTATACTTATAAATACACTTATTAGTAGCTTATTTAAAGAAAAAATTAACAGAATTATTTCAGTAGTCTTAAGCATATTTATCACACTTATCTATATTAGCCAGTACATTTACTTTGAATTCTATGACTCAATCTTCTCAATTTATAGCATTAAAGAAGGAACAGGCCAAGTATTTGGAGAATTCTTTAGTGCAATACTAAAGATGGTATCAGATAACATTTGGGTAACCTTATTATTTTTACTACCATTCTTACTCTTTATCATATTTGGTAAGAAAATCTTTAACTTTGAAAGAAACAAAAAAGCTAGTCTTATAACCAGTGGATTATCCATAGTAAGCATTGCCATTTGCATACTGTTTGTACAGTTCTATGGTAGTGGAATGTACAGCTTAGAAAGACTTTATAAAGAAACTCATGCTCCAATGATAACAATAAATAAAGTAGGACTTTTATCAATGGAAGTCTTAGATTTAGATAGATTTATCTTTGGCTTTGAAGAAAAACTATATAACATTAACAAACCAACCGACAATAAAGAAGAAACAAAAAAGCCAGAAGAAACAGAAGAAATAAAATATAATGTTCTAGATATAGATTTTGATAAACTTATTAATGAAGAAGAAAATTCTATGGTTAAATCTATGCATGAATACTTTAAAAACGTAACCCCTACAAAACAAAACGAGTACACTGGCATATTTAAAGGAAAAAATTTAATATACATCACTGCTGAGGGGTTTGACAAAATCGCAATAGATGAAAATCTTACTCCAACTTTATACAAACTAGCTAATAACGGCTTTGTCTTTGAAAACTACTATCAACCTTTATTTACAGTTAGCACAAGTGATGGTGAATACATGTTTTTAAATAGTCTTATTCCAAAAGAAGGAGTATGGTCTTTCTATAGAAGTAGTAACATTTATATGCCTTTTGGAATAGGAAATGTTTTCAAAAGAGAAGGTTATAGCACGGTAAACGCATACCACAACCACACATACACTTATTATAATAGAGATAAGTCACATCCAAATTTAGGCTTTGACAAATACATTGGATGTGGTAATGGACTTGAAGAGTTAATAAACTGTAAAACATGGCCTGAAAGTGACGTTGAAATGATTAATGCTACAGTAGACGACTACATAAATAGCGACAATTTTATGACATACTATATGACAGTAAGTGGACACCTAAACTACACTTTCACAGGTAACTATATATCATATAAAAATAAAGACTTAGTTAAAGACTTACCTTACACCGATCATGTAAAAGCTTATCTTGCAGCCAACATTGAACTAGACCGTGCAATTGAAAGTTTGATTAACAAGCTTAAAGAAAAAGGAAAACTAGACGATACTGTAATTGTAATTAGCCCAGATCATTATCCATATGGACTTAAAACAAGTGAATTAAATGAGATAAGCAAAACTGATAGAAGTGACAAATTTGAAATGTTTCACACAAGTTTAATACTTTATAATAGTGAAATAAAAGAAAATGTTAAAGTAACTAAATATGTAAGCAGTATTGATGTTCTACCTACAATTTATAACTTATTTGGAATAAAATATGACTCTAGATTACTAATGGGAAGAGACGCATTAAGTGATGCTGAAGGACTAGTTATTCTAAGCGATAGAAGCTTTATTAACGAATTTGGTAGTTATAACTCAATTACAGGAAAATACACTAAATTTAAAGAAGATGTAAGTAATGACCACATAGAAAAACTAAACCACGAAGTATATCAAAGATTCACAATGAGTAGCTTACTTTTATATGAAAAAAATGGTGTATATTTAGATTACTATAGGAAGTTGGGATTATATGAAGATTAAGAAAAATGATATAGATTTAGATTCTACACTAATGAGTGGACAAGCTTTTAGAATAACTAAAGAACTAGATAACTCATATACTTGCATCTTAACCGATAGGGTAGTTAACATCAAAGAAGATAATGACTTCTTAATAGTTAACTCTAATAAAGAAGAAAATCTAGAAATGGTAGTCAAACACTATTTAGACTACGGAAGAGACTATTCTTTAATTAACGAAAAATTATCTACTAGCGATGTATTCTATGGTGGTGTACCATCTGGTTATAAAGTGCTTAAACAAGACAAATTTGAAATGTATATAAGTTATATTATAAGTCAAAACAATAACGTAAAAAGAATAAGCAGCACAATTAATAAAATAAGTGAAAAGTATGGCGAAAAAGTAGAGTTTAACAATAAAACGTATTACTTATTTCCAAAAATGAGTGGCATGATTAACTTAACTAAAGACAACTTAAAAGAATTCAACCTAGGCTTTAGAGATGAATATATTAATAACGCTCTTAATGTATTAAAAGAAAACCCATTTTACCTAGAAGAGTTAGATATGTTAAATACTGACGTTGCGTTAAAAAGTCTTATGAAAATAAAAGGAATAGGCCTAAAAGTAGCAAGCTGTATATTGATGTTTGGATACTCTAGATTTGATACATTTCCAATTGATACATGGGTTAAAAAATACGTCAGTGAAAAACTTGGAATAAAAGATGATATTAAAGTAATAAGTAAGTATATGAAAGAAATTTTTAATGAATATTCAGGTCTTGCTATACAGTATATGTACCATATAAATAGAAACAGGAAACTAGATTAAACTATTTCCCGTTCTTTTTTTGTATATTAAATTTGTTGCTTGATAAGCCCTCTTTGCAAAGTCAATTTTCACATAAATAAGCAAACATTTTGTTAACAAACAAATATACATATTTTATAATGGTATCAGGAGGCATAAAGATGATAGAAAATTTTGAAATAACATATATTACTGATCATAATCCATATTTAATGGAAGAAGCAACTGCTGTTTTTAATGATGATGGAACGTTTAACAGACTTAAAATAGAAGAAGAGGAGTATAGAAGTTTAGAAGTAAAAGAGGCACAGAAAAGAGCAAAAGCGCATATAAAAGAACAAAAAGGGATATCGTATAAAAATATATTAACTTCTAATACAATATTAATAGATGACAAAACTGCAAATGAGTATATATATTCAAATTATACCAGGTGGAAAAAGCAAGATATCAAATACGTGAAATTTATTCTTTCCAATTATATTAAAGAACTGTTTATGAATGCTAATAGTAAAAACTTTATTAACAAGAAAAAAGAAAAACATAAAATCGATGCAAAATATGGTTTCTATAAATATGGAGCTAAGTTTTCTATTGTTGATAATGGTAAAGAAACAATTTATACTTGTTCACTTTTAGTAAGAAACGATGCGAATGGTAAAAAATATTTATATGATATTTTAGATATTAAAAAAATTAACCAAGTAAGCTTAGAAAAGTATTTTCAAACTACTTAGTTAATTAGAGACTATTATTATGAACAAGAACCTCCATACGAGCCTTCCGTTTAAAATAAACCAGGCATATCTATGCTCCAGCACCTTGTTCATGTATAAATTATAGCATATCATTTACTAAAAATAAACACTATATAAAAATTGTTAACATAAATATAATTAAATATGCAATAAAAAAAGACGAGTTACCTCCATACGAGCCTTCTGTTTAAAATAAACTAGGCAAAGCTATGCTCCAGCAACCTGTCATGAATAAATTATAGCATATCATTTACTAAAAGTAAACAACCAAAAAGTATCTTTAGGCATATAATTGTGAAAGTAAAATAAAAAAAAGAACGAGTTACCTCCATGCGAGCCTTCCGTTTAAAATAAACCAGGCAAATCCATGCTCCAGCAACCTGTCCATGTACAAATTATAACATATCACTTACAAAAAGTAAACAAATAAAAAGTATCTTTTAAGTGCTAAAATAGTAGAATAAAATAAAAAAAGAACGAGTTACCTCCATACGAGCCTTCCGTTTATGATAAACCAGGCATAGCTATGCTCCAGAAACTTGTTCATGAATAAATTATAACATGTCATTTACTAAAAGTAAATAATTAATTTTCTTTAAAAATATACTTGACAAGTGTAATAAATACGCATATAATTATAATGTAGTGAGGTGATGCGTATGCAGTTAACAAACCCTTTATATAAAAATATTGGAGTACATGTTATTACTAGTATTTTTACAGTTGACAAAGGTGTAGTTAAAGTACTACTTGTAAAAAGAACAAACGAGCCATTTAAAGGAACGTGGAGTTTAGTTGGAGGTGCACTTTACAACAACGAAAGACTAGAAGACGGAGTTAAAAGAGAAATATTTGAAAAAAGTGGCTTAACTGATGTAAATGTTTATTTTTCAGGAGTGTTTGACGAAATTGATAGAAGTCCTGTTAGAAGAATGATAGCTTTAACTTATGTTGGACTAATAGACGCAAATAAAGTTCAAGTACTAAAGAAAACTCTTAAAACTGATAATTCTGACTGGGTCCCAATTGATAAAGTTCAAAATTTGGCAGGTGACCATAACAAGATTTTATTAAAAGGCCTAGATACATTAAAAGAACTAATTGTAACAACTGACATATTAAAAAGCTTATTTCCGAGTGGTGTAACCATTCCTGAAATACAAAAGACTTATGAAAGTATACTAAATAAGTCATTTGATAGACGTAACTTCAGAAAGAAACTTCTTAGTCTAGGTATAATAGAAGACACTAATAAATATATGGTATTTGAAGGAAAAAAACCTGCTAAGTTATATAGATTTAATAAAAAGAAAAATAAGAATGTATTATAAATACATTTTTATAAAGAAAATATAAGTGTACAAAATACACATAAGGAGGAAAAATGAAAGATTTGTATATTGATTTTGATGGAGTAATTAAAGATACTATAAAAGTATCTTACAAAATGATGGAAGATGAAAAAATTGATTTAAGAGATCGACCTAAAGTAATTGAATTCTATAAGCAACTTGACTGGGAATACTTACTTAAAATAAGTGCTGAAATAAAAAATGCTTATTACTTTATAAATAAAATCTCAGAAGAAGGAACATTTAATCCTAAAATACTTACAACAGTAAATTCCCTAAATGAGATAAAAGCAAAACTAAGTGACATAAAAAAGAATTGTAAAAACATCACTCTGGTGTCAGTGCCATCTGGAATTGAAAAGTCAGTTTTAGTAAATCCGAAGAATTCTATTTTAGTAGATGACTACCGTGGCAACTTAATCTCGTGGCAAAATTCTGGTGGAATTCCAGTGAAATTTGCAAACGAAATAAGTAGTGAATTTATAACAATCAATACATTAGAAGTATTTACAGAAAAAGAAATATGCAAAAATTTGTGTTTAAGGAGGTAATTAAAATGAAAGAAGATACAAGAAACATAGCGTTACAAAAATTAAAAAATCTTAAAAGCGAAAGAGAAGAGCTATTGTCTTTACAAAAAGAACTAAATGATTTAAAAGAAAATGACTTAGTCAAAAGGTACTTGTTTTTAGATAGTTTTCTAAGTAAAACAAACATAGAAAGTGATAAAAAGTTAATATTAGATTCCTTTAGTTCTCTAATTAGAAACAACGAATGCACACACGACATATGGGTATATCTAGGTAGCTTTTATTACGTAGACGATATGTTTAGGTCATATAGTATAAAAGTCCCAAACGAAAGAGATAAAAAGTTTGAGTATAATCTGTATGGATGTTTGGAATGCAATGAAACAGTAGAAACTAGTGACTATATAAAATTTGAAAGCGAGCACATATGTTTAAAAACAAGAAAATATGTTAACATCTATGAGCTAAGAAAACAATATTTTGAATATTTAACTGAAATGAATGTAGACGAAACAGTCAAGAAATTAACGAGTATGTTTGGAGGTGAATTATGAGCTGTTTATATTATTATTCACTTAATGATGGAAATGTAGAAAAATACAAAATTAGTATTGACGAAGAAAAACTAAGCAAGATAAAAGAAAAAAGCATTTATAAATGTGGAAAAAAGAAGAAAGTGAGCTATGAAGGCGTAAGATTTTTTAAAAATAATATGTACTATACTGATTTTAAAGAAGTTGACCTAGGATGGAGAGAATACAAAGATGGTCCAGACGAAAAACTGTATAGATATAGTTTCACTGAATACGTTCCAACCTATTTATCACAATTAATAGATATTATCATAAGTTCAAGTAGCGAAAAAGCAATAAGAGAATTATTTCAAATGGACCTATCTAAAGAATTTTGTGGCTTTCAAAAAGAAATAAACGATATACTTAATAAAGCTAGCAAGATAAGTGACAGCGACTACAAAAATAAGATAAACGCTTTAAACGAATTAAAAAACATTTACGAAGAAAAAGAATTTAATAGTGACAGAGAGGACATAAGCATATACTATAAAGAAGCTTTCACTTGCTTCCATGTTGAACTAATAGATAAGATTAGATTAGAAGAATATAACAAAGTTATCAATTTTATTAACGGTATACCATTTACAAACGATAAAGTTTGTGATTTAATATTAAGAATGAAGGAGATGTTTTAAATGGATAGTTATATTAGCTTTAGATATTTAAACAAAAAAATATTAGACCAATATAAAGGTTTGGTGCCAGTTGAAATTGAATGTTCTAGAAGACACTATAATGGAGTAGACTATGATACTTACTCATATTCAACAATTGTATATTATAAGAAAGAAAATTTTAATCCTAAAAACTATAAAAATTATATACTATCAAATAGTCGCTTTAGTAATATGGAAATCGCAGAAAGATTATTTGAAAGAAATTATAATAGCCCTGTTTATGGATTTGAAGATGTTGAAGAAAAAAGAAAGTTAAAATAGAGAAGAAAGATTAATTAATAATCATATAATGCAAGATGATAAACAACTAGTTGAGAAATGCATTAATACAAACTTGTATAAGGTTTTAGAAAATTATTCAAATAATAAAAATTTTCACTTTATATAACAAGTAGGGGAGGTTACTAAAAAATAAAAAGGTGATTTAAAAAATCACCTAACAATTTTATTTCTAGCATCTTCCCAACTTGATATACGTTCCAATTTATTTTGTTTAGTTTTATGTTCGATTTGTTTATCAAGAGAAGTTTTATCTAATTGTGATACAACTTTTACTACTTTTAATTCATGACGCCATTTATTTATTATATCGTTTTTACATCTTGTAGCAATAGATGAAGCAGGTACAGTCATTCTCATTATTCGTTCTTTAGAGCTTAAGTTCTTAGAAATTGCTTTTTTTTGTAATTGGCTTAATTTTAATTCAAAATAAAAGTAATATAAAACTTGATCACTTATTAAATCCCATTTTTTTAAATATCCTAAATATGTTTCTGCAAATAAAGAAATATTA
>OLWA01000517.1_pt1 | contig 47975 bp, 50 predicted proteins | sample 1673251 | NCBI WGS metagenome assembly OLWA01 (sample SAMEA3178937, study PRJEB25190) | human gut metagenome | biome: human gut; feature: human-associated habitat; material: faeces | place: Austria | collected 2013 | reverse complement strand
AGGACTAAAGCTTAGTCTATGTTCTTCATAGGGTTATTAAAAGCAAAATAGTAAAAAGCAATTCCTTGCCATCTTAAAAAAATATTTTTCAACAATCGGTATAGAAGTATATCCGATGAATTCAGATGAATATGCAAAGCTTAAAGAAGCAGGAGCAGATTTTGTAAGTGTTTATCAGGAAACATACAATCCTGTCAAGTATGAAGAGGTACACCTCAGAGGTGCGAAGAGGGTATTCCCTTACCGCTTTAATGCTCAGGAACGTGCCCTCATGGGCGGAATGAGAGGCGTGGCATTCGGCTCGCTTCTGGGACTCAGTGACTTCCGAAAGGACGCATATGCCGCTGCACTTCATGCTCTGTTTATTCAGCAGAAATATCCATGGGCAGAGATATCTTATTCTCTTCCGCGTCTGAGACCGTTTATCAATAATGAGGAAAACAATTCAAATGACGTTCACGAAACACAGCTTTTGCAGGTAATGCTTGCATACAGAATATTTATGCCGTTTGCAGGAATTACTATCTCAACCCGTGAACGTGCAGGATTCAGGGATAATGTTGTGGGACTTGCCGCAACTAAAATTTCAGCAGGTGTAAAGGTCGGAATCGGCGGTCATGGTGACCATGAACAGAAGGGTGACGAACAGTTTGAAATTTCAGATCCTAGAAGTGTTGATGAAGTACGCAATAAGCTGTTCGAAAACGGACTTCAGCCCGTTTTCACAGATTATGTGAGAGTATAAGTCATGGTAATTGCCGTTACTAACAGAAAGCTTTGTCAGGATAATTTTATAGCCCGCATTCATGAACTTTTAGATGCAGACCCTTTTGAAGTGATTTTAAGGGAAAAAGACCTTACCGATGAAGAATACCGCAGTCTTGCTGAAAAAATAATTTCAGGTCATGAGGAATATAAAAATATTCTTTCTCTTAACCGTCCGGAAACTGCATCAGAACTCGGCATTAAGAATGTTCATCTTACAATGGGACGGATTACTCAGTCGGGGAGACCGGATATTGAAAGGGTTGGGGTTTCGGTTCATTCATCAGATGAGGCAAAGACAGCAGAAAAGCTTGGGGCGGATTATCTTATAGCAGGGCATATCTTTGCAACCGACTGCAAAAAAGGTATTCCTCCGAGAGGACTTGATTTTTTTCGTGAGGTGTGCAATAGTGTTTCAATACCTGTTTTTGCAATCGGCGGAATCTGTCAGGAGAACTTTAAACAGCCGCTTGAATGCGGCGGTGCAGGGGTTTGTCTTATGTCTGAATTTATGAAATGTGACAGACCTTTTGAAAGAATAAAAATATACAGATGAATTTTTCCTGTTTCGTTTAAAAGCGGAACAGGTTTTTTATTGCGTATATTGTGAAAGTGTGTTATACTTATCATATATAATGACTGCCGGATTTGCGATAAACAGAGAGTGATACATATGAGAATACTGATAGTTGAAGATGAAAAAGACCTTGTAATGATATTATCCGAAATGCTGAGTATGGAAGGCTACTGCGTTGACTATTCCTATGATGGCGCAGATGGTCTTGATAATGCTTTATCAGGAATATATGATGTGATAATTCTTGATATAATGCTTCCGAAAATGGACGGAATAAGCGTTTTATCTGAGATACGCAGAAACAATATAAATACACCGGTTCTTATGCTGACAGCACGTTCGGAAATAGAGGACAAGATAACCGGTCTTGATAATGGTGCTGATGATTATCTTACCAAGCCTTTTAATTCAAAGGAGCTTCTTGCAAGGATACGGGCATTGCTCCGTCGCAAGGAGAAAACATTCATAGACAGCAATCTGAAATTTGCTGATATAGCACTGAACAAATCTACGCATGAAATATGTAAAAATAACCAGAAGGTCAAACTGACTAAAAAAGAGTACAATGTAATGGAGTTCCTTATACTGAATCAGGGTAAGGTGGTTTCAAAAGAGAGTCTTACGGTTAAAATATGGGGTTATGACACAGACATAGAATATAATTCTATTGAAGTTTATATATCGTTTCTCAGAAAAAAGCTGAGTGCAGTGGATTCGGATATACATATAGCAACAGTCAGAGGGCTTGGATATACGATAAAGGAGCATAAGAATGTATAAGGAAATAAAGCATCTCAGAAAAAAATTTATAGCTCTTTCATCAGTAATATCGTTCAGCGTTATTTTTATTATGCTTCTGATTCTGAATCTTCTTATGAATATGTCATATCAGAATGAATTTAAAAGTGCCAAGGATATGGTTACACAAACGGCTTATTCCAATGCAGACAAGATTGATTCAGAGGTAATTCTGCTGAGCGATGAACCGGTTGACGGGGACGGAAATTATGTTATTCCACGAAATCCTCATACAATAAAAAGTGTAACACTAAACGGTAATATAAGCTGTTCTGATGAAAATGCTGACTGGTATTGTGCGGGCGGAGGACTGTTCTTTGAGCTTTATGACGAACTGGGAAACATGAAATATATTCACAAGGAATATAAATTTAATCAGGGGAATACTAAAGTAACTATTGATTTTACTGATGATTCTGACTTCCTTTTTGACGGTCAGAGTGTTCAGACAGACATAACTAAAGTATCTGAAAAATGCTTTTATATATCATATGTCTGGTGGACAGGTTCGAGTACTGCAACAGAAAAAAATCCGAAGAATGTTACACTTCAGATTGACAGTGTGGAAATTCAGTATCTTGATAATATTTCAGCTGCTTCAGTTGAAAATTATAAGGTTCTTAACCGTAGTTTCAATAATATCTATCCTTCTGGCGTACCGCAGATACTGAATAATTTCAGTTGCTTTTATATTATGACAGATTCAGACGGTAATATTTCAGAGATAAATAATGGCAATTTTACAGGAGGAATTTCCAGACAGAACGCTGAAAAGTATATTTCTGATAAGGGAAAAACAGAAATAATAAATAAGATGAAATATGAGCATATCGTTTCAGAATCTGACGGACTGAAAATGCATCTGTTTATACACGATTCACAATCACAAAAGGACAGTCGCCAGTTATTGTTTATTTCTGTTCTGTCAGGCGGAGCAGTATTTATTTTTGTTATTATTCTGATATATTTTATTTCAGGAAAGGCTGTGAGTCCGATTCGTGAAAGCTATGAAAAGCAGAAAGAGTTTATTTCAAATGCAAGCCACGAACTGAAAATGCCTATAACTGTAATTACTGCAACAACTGAACTTATGGAAAAGAAAAACGGTTCTGACAGACTTCTTAACTGCATACAGGTACAGTCGGAAAAAATGAGCCGTCTTGTAAATGAAATGCTTGTTCTTACCAGACTTTCAAACTATGAAAAGCAGTCTGTGGATTTTAAGCAGTTTGATATCAGCAGAACTGTTGGGAATGCAGTTTTATATTTTGAAAGCAGAGCATTTGAAGAAAATAAGAGGATTTGTTCTGATATTCAGGAAAATCTTATGTATACCGGAAGCCAGGATAAAATAGATGAACTGACGGGGATTTTACTGGATAATGCATTAAAATATTCTGATGAATCGTCTGATATAAAAATTTCATTACATATGGAAAATGGAAATATAATAATTTCATGTGAAAACTCATGCAGCAATTTTGATTCTGGTGATATACCTCATCTGTTTGACAGGTTTTATCGTGGGGATAAATCGCATTCAGCAGAAAAAGAAGGCTTCGGACTTGGTCTTTCAATTGCAAAGGAAATTGTTTCAGCTCATAAGGGGAACATCAAGGCGGAATATAAAGGCAATAATGTAATATTTACTGTAAAGCTGTAAAATGAAATGCCCTCAACTGTAAGTTCAGTTAAGGGCATTTTTTATTTTATGTAAAAAACTCTGTCAGCTTTTCTTTCAGGTGATTTCGGATATTCGCCATCAGTATATCCAAGTGCACAATGACCAATACCTTCATATTCATCATTAATTCCAAGGGATTTAAGCAGATTTTTTCCCCATTCAGTTTCGAATTCTTCTTTTGCTCTGTGAATCCAGCAGCTTCCTATGCCAAGTTCATGTGCAGCAAGCATAAGATTTCCCATAACAAGACTTCCGTCATATACATGAGTAGGCCAATCCTTTTTTGCAAGGACAATCAATATTGCCGGTGCACCATAGAACGGGTCGAAACCCTTTTCCCAGCCACCGATTTCACAGTTAAGTTCAGAAATCTGATTTCTTATCTTCGGGTCTGTCACCTGTATGATAATTGTATTCTGAGCGTTTCTGCCGCTTGCCGCATATGTTCCGGCTTCAATAATTTTGTCAATTACTTCCTGTGGAATCATATCCGGTTTATATTTGCGGATACTTCTTCTTGTTTTCATTTTTTCCAGTACATCACTCATAAAACCGTAACCTCCAACATAACAGGATTCAAGTATAAAAAAAGCAGGTTTTAATACCTGCTTTTTTATACATATATAAATGCAAATTAGTTCTTTGTAGCGAGTGCTCTTGCCATAGCAGCAGCGTCACGAACTGTAACCTTGCCATCCTTATTATAGTCTGCAGCAGGGTTTGTAGAAACATCGATTGTTTCGCCAGCAGCAAGATGTCTTGCAACCCAAGCAGCATCACGAACATCAAACTTACCGTCGCCGTTAGCGTCGCCAAGGATATATCCGCCGTTAGCAACATACTTGATCTTCTTGCCGTTTGCATATGTTTCAGCATCGATACCAGCGTTTCCGTGGAGTTCAAGACCGTCATATGTAACAGTTGCAATCCAGAGACCAAACTTGTCAAGGTTATCCTGGCTGAAGCCCATGTCACCGATGTTCTTAACGAGAGTCATAAGCTTGCCTTCAACTGTTGAAGCAGCTGAAATGTCAACCTTGTTGAGGTGGTTGTTGAGCTTAACTGTAAGATCAGCAAGATCAGCATCTGTGTAGTTACCGTTCTTGTAACCAGCCTTGTCAGCAACATATTTAACGATGTCAGCTGTTGTAGATGCACCCTTGAGTTCGTTGTCAAGGAATCCCATAAGGATAGATGATGTCATGAAAGCTGTGTTTCCGATGTTATCAAGCTTGAGTGAATCAGGAACGTTGATAACAGCGAGATCTTCGCAAAGACCGAAAGCGTAGTCAGCAACACCGATTACGTCAACATCATTTTCGCCAACTGTTACAGTTGCAGGAATTGTAGCTGTTTCAGCTGTAAGATCTGTCCATTCTGTAATGATAACGCCGTTGTCCTTAACTTCATACTTGAAAGGTAGTACAGTTGCATCGTCAGCACTTACAACGAAAGGCATAGCAGAAGCCAAAACTGAAAGTGCACCGGCAGCTGCCATTAATTTTGTCAGAGTTTTCTTCATAATTATTCCTCCATTTTTAAAATATAATTACATAATACCACTAAAACCTCTATTTGTCAAGAAGTTTTAAACATTTTCCCTTATTTGGCAGTAAGCAGTATAAATATATATGCTATTTATGTAAAATCTGCTGTAATATTTACAGTATTCTATATTCAAAATTTTCCCAAATAAGCTCGGTACCGATATCTATGCCGTCCGGAAGCAAAGCCATTGCTATAAACATAGTGTCATTTGTATCCGTATCTGTCCGGAGAAGTGTTACATATTCTCCTTCAATTTTAAGTACTTTGTATTTATAAGGTTCCATAAATATCCTCCCGATACATATAATAGCATACGTTTTAGCAAACGTCAATATCCCAATTAACATTTTCGTTTAATATGCATAAAATATAATACAAATGTTGAATCAGGAGGTGTGTCTTGAATACTACTTTTATTGTCATTATTGCATTCTTTTCCATAGCGGTTATAATTATTGTGTCAGAGTTTATGACTGTTTCTTATCCTGAAGGTTCTGTGCGTGGCTTTACTGTAACAGAGATACTCAGGGGTCAGGAAAATATATCCGAGAGGCTTGATGATATTGTACATCGTGTTATGTGGACAGATGACGAGCTGATATCAAGAGTTGTGATAGTCGGCATAGAACTTGACGAGGCTCAGAAGCTCATTTGCATGGAAATGTGCCGAAAGTATGAATACATTGTTTATACTGATTTCGATGAATTCCAGAAAAATATTCTTAATATTTATGAAATGGAGTAAAAATAATTGATTTTTCTGATGAAAAATAGTATAATAAAATGGTATAATGTTTGATATTAAAAGAAGGGACACCGGATGGAACAGGAAACGCTCAAAATTGAAGGTACAGTTGAAAATATTATATATCGGAATGAGAATAACGGTTACACAGTTCTGGACGTTGATGCCGGCGGTGAACTTATAACAGCTGTCGGGGAACTTGGTGATATTGAAGCTGGAGAAGTTCTCCTCATGGAAGGCAATTATGTTACTCATGCTAAGTTCGGCGTTCAGTTCGCTGTTGAATACTGTGAGCGTAAACTGCCGAGTACATCAGTAAATATATGCAAATATCTGTCATCCGGTGCTGTAAAGGGGATTGGTCCTGCACTTGCCAGACGTATAGTTGATGTGTTTGGTGAAAAAACACTTGAAATAATGGAAAAAGAGCCTTCAAGACTTATGGAAATAAAAGGTATTTCGCCTAAAAAGTGTGAGAGCATAACAAACGAGGTTCAGAAAATATTCAATCTTCGTCACCTGATGATATACCTGTCAAAATACGGTCTGAAAGCAAGTGTTGCCATGAGGGCATATCAGCAATGGGGGCATCAGGCAATAGAGATTATAAAGAATAATCCGTATAGTCTATGCACTCCTTACATAGGGCTTTCATTTAAGAAAGCGGAAGAAGTAGCCGGTGAAATGGAGGAAACTGTTGACCCGCACAAGCGTATTGAAGCAGGATTTGTTTATCTTTTAAATGAAAATGCGAATGCCGGTCATTCATGCATACCGATTGATGCATTTGAAAAACTTGCCTGTCGATATCTGAAAATTTCGCAGTCGGATTTTTATGATGTCTATAATTATATGACAGAAGAACAGAAAATTTTTGAATACATAAAAAATGACAGGGGTTTTGTTTATCTTGATGATTATTACTATGCAGAAAGCTATATAGCCGGACGTATAGGCGTTATGCAGGCGTTTTCCAGTCCGGAAGACTTTGATTACGAAAAGCTGATTGATATTGAAGAGGAGCAAAACGGAATTCATTATGAAACTCTGCAAAGAAAGGCTATCACAACGGCTCTTTCGAGAGGAATAATGATTCTGACAGGTGGGCCGGGAACAGGTAAAACCACAACTCTCAATGCAATAATTTCATTGTATGAGAAAAAAGGCGAGTCTGTTATGCTGGCAGCACCTACGGGACGTGCGGCAAAGCGTATGTCGGATCTGACGGGAAGAGATGCCAAAACCATACACCGTCTTCTGGAGGTTGAATTTGATGCCGGAGGAAAGCTTAAATTCAAGCATAATGAAAATGATCCTCTCGAATGTGATGTAGTGGTCATTGATGAAATGTCAATGGTTGATGTTCTTTTGTTTGAAAGTTTTTTAAGGGCTCTCAGGCTTAACTGTCGTCTTGTTATGGTTGGTGACGGAGATCAGCTGCCGTCAGTCGGTGCCGGAAATCTTCTTAAAAGCCTTATTGACAGCAAGTGTATTCCGGTTATTGAGCTTAAAGAAATATTCCGTCAGGCGGAACGAAGCTGTATTGTAACAAATGCACATAAGATAGTAAGCGGACAGATGCCTGACCTTACACAGAAAAACAATGATTTCTTTTTCTTTAAGCGTTCCCAGCCGGATATGGCAATAAACCTGCTTGTGGATCTTGTAAAAACACGTCTGCCAAAAGCCTACGGCTATTCTCCGACAGATGATATACAGGTCATATCTCCTTCAAGAAAGGGGACAACAGGTGTTATTGAGCTTAATAAGGCACTTCAGGAACAGCTTAATCCAAAGAACAAACTGAAACAGGAAGTAAAGTCTGCCGTTTATACATTCCGTGAAGGTGACAAGATAATGCAGACTAAAAATAATTATGACATTGTCTGGTCAAAAGATGGTGAACAGGGAGCAGGAATATACAACGGCGATATCGGAAAGATACTGAGTATCAGCAAACAGCGTATGGAAGTTGTGGTTTCCTTTGATGGCAGGACAGCTGTGTACACTTTTGATATGATAAATCAGCTGGAACTTGCATATGCCGTTACTGTTCATAAAAGTCAGGGCAGTGAGTTTGAAGCCGTTATCATGCCGATACTCGGAGGATTTGAAAAGCTTTATTACAGAAATCTTCTGTATACGGCTGTTACACGAGCAAAAAAGCTTCTGATAATTATAGGCTCTGAAGAAGTCATTGCACGAATGGTTGCAAACAACAAGCGTACAAACAGATATACCTGTCTTACAGCAATGCTCAGAGATGAGATGAAACAGCATGAATAAATTCAAAGCGTTTATTCTTGACCTGTTTTTCCCGAACAGATGTCCGGTTTGCAGGGAATTTATTGAATATGATAAATTCATTTGTGAAAAATGCGGTGAACAGCTGAAACTCTGCAAAGCGGATGATATTTGTCCGGAGTGCGGAAAGCAGGAATGCATATGCAGTGAGAATATGCATTATGATAAAGCCGTTGCAGCATTTGCATATGAAGATGATGCACGTCTTGGCGTACTTTCTCTGAAGGACGGTCATAAGGAATTCGGTTATTACCTTGGAAATATTCTTGCTGATATGATAGAGAAAAATAAGGAAATATCTGAAGCAGATATGATAATTCCCGTACCGATGTCCGCAGAAAGACTGAGGGAAAGAGGATATAATCAGGCAGAAATAATTGCAGAAATAATTTCTGACAGACTTGGAATTGAAATAAATAATAAAATTTTATATAAAAAAGCTTCTGAGGTACAGCATAGTCTGAACAGAGAGCAGAGAATGAAAAACGTTTCGGCTTTTGGTATAAACCAAATTGAGCTTTCGGGAAAGAAAATCATTTTATGCGATGATGTTCTTACAACGGGAAGTACTTTAAACAGATGTGCAGAGCTTTTGAAAAGTGCTGGTGCAGCAGATGTTTATGCAGCGGCAGGAGCAACAACGAAATTGAAAAAGGAAGGGTAAATATATATGTCACAGGATATCGGAATTGATTTAGGAACAGCAAATATAGTAATGGCGGTAAGCGGTAAGGGTGTAGTTTTGAACGAACCTTCTGTAATTGCCGTTAATAAGCGTACAAACAAGATTCTGGCGGTCGGCAAGAAAGCTTATCGTATGGTAGGCAAATCGCCGGACTACATATCAGTTATCAGACCGCTTTCGTGCGGAGTTATTTCAGATGATGAAATGACACAGTGTCTTATCCGTGAATTTGTAAGAAAGGCGAGCGGATACAGGCTTATTAAACCGAGAATTGTCATATGTGTTCCGTCATTTATTACGGACGTTGAAAGCAGAGCTGTAGTAGAAGCCGCAATGAATGCAGGGTCAAGGAAAGTATATCTGATACAGGAACCTATTGCGGCTATGCTTGGTGCAGGAATAAATATGTCAAAGGCGAGGGGACACCTTGTTGTTGACATCGGCGGAGGCACTACTGATGTTGCGGTTGTTTCCATGAATGGTGTGGTTACCTCACGTTCTATAAAGGTTGCCGGAAACATGATAGATCAGGCAATTATACGATATGTGCAGAAGCGCCATAAACTGCTTATCGGCGACAGAACAGCAGAAGCTATCAAGAAGGAACTTACAAATCTGTACGACCCTAATGATGATGTCAGAATGAATATAGGCGGACGAAATCTTTTAAAGGGACTTCCGGAAATGATAAACATCAGCGAACTTGAAGTCTTTGATGCCATTGAGGACGAGGTTTTCGAGATTGTAGATACTATACGCAGTCTGCTTGAAGATACACCTCCGGAACTTGTTGGTGATATTTATGAAAACGGAATTCTTCTTACAGGCGGTGGAGCACTTCTCGGAGGAATAGACAAACTTATCAACCGCACACTTGGTATAAAATGCAATATAGCAAATGACCCTATGGGTTGTGTGGCGAGAGGTACGGTTCAGGCATTCAAGCGTCTTGACAGTCTGCTTGACGGATTTGAAAATGTTGCTCTTTACCAGTATAAATAAGAGAAAGCCATCTCATATGAGATGGCTTTTAATTTATGCATTGTTCGCATTTAATTTTTTCAGAAAAGCTTTTGTACGTTCATTTTTCGGATTATCAATTACATCTTCGGGTTTTCCTTCCTCAATTATAACACCGCCATCCATGAAAACAACTCTGTCAGAAATGCTTTTCGCAAATTCAATTTCATGGGTTACAATTATCATTGTCATTTTTTCAGCGGCAAGTTCTTTGAGCACTTTTAATATTTCGGCTGTTAGTTCCGGGTCAAGTGCAGATGTAGGTTCATCGAAAAACAGCATTTTCGGATTCATAGCCAGTGCACGGGCAATTGCTGCACGCTGCTGCTGACCGCCTGAAAGCTGGTATGGATAATAGTTGCCTTTATCGCCAAGTCCCATTTTTTCAAGGAGTTGTTCAGCTTCTTTTCTGACTTCGTCCTTATTTCGTTTCTGAACGTGTACAGGAGCGTCACAGATATTTTTCATAAGCGAGTAATGCGGGAACAGATTGAAATTCTGGAAAACAAGACCAAAATATTCGTTTATTTCCTTCAGCTTTTTTTTACCTGCATAAACGGGTTCACCGTAGTCAGAATTTACTGCATTTTCACCGCAGTAAGTAATGCTTCCGCCATCAACAGTTTCAAGCATTGAAAGAATCCTGAGAAAGGTTGATTTACCAGAACCGGAAGGCCCGATTATTGATACAACTTCGCTTTCACTTACTGACAGGCTGATGTTTTTGAGTACATTCAGTTCACCAAAAGATTTTCTTATATTTTTTGCTTCGAGTAAATACATTTTCGTTCCCTCCTTATCTGAAATAACTCATTTTCTTTTCGATGCGTTCCATTATGAATGCTACGATAAAGTTGAATATGTAGTAAAATACACCTGCTATGAACAGTGGCATGATAGTTGCCTTTGATGCTGCAACCTGTTTTGCAATTGTGAACATTTCTGTATATGAAAGTGCAAATGCAAGAGATGTATCCTTAACAAGCGTAATAACTTCATTTGTAACAGAAGGAATTATATTTTTCACCATCTGCGGGAAAATGATTCTGAAGAATGTCTGGGATTTGCTGTAACCTAATACTGCACAGGCTTCATACTGCCCATGAGGAACAGCCTGAATTCCGGAACGATAGATTTCCGCAAAATAAGCTGCGTAGTTAACAGAAAATCCGATTATAACAGCATAAAAGCGGTAATTTGGTGAAAGATGAATTCCGAAAAGATAATGCGGACCGAAAAATACAACCAACAATTGCAGCATAAGAGGAGTGCCTCTTACAATTGATATGTAAAGTTTGACAATCCATTGAATCGGTTTGAATCTGCACATTCTTCCTGCACATACAAGAAGTCCGAGCGGAAGTGAAAATACAAGTGTAAGTACAAATATTGAAAGGGAAGCAAGGAAGCCTTCGGATATCTGTTTTGTAATGTCTGTGAATTTTTCAAGGAAAGAAGGTTCTTTTTTAGCTGAACCGTCAGCTGTTCCGGTTTCATCAATATTGACTTCATCATGAGATAAACAGATACTTTCTTCAAGTCCCCATTTCTTGGCGATTTCATCATATGTTCCGTCATCAAGCATTTCCAGAAGTGTTGTCTGAACTGTATCACGAAGCTGTGTATTGCCAAGCTTGAAACCAATTCCGTATTCCTCTGAGGAAAGTCGTTCGTCAAGCATTGAAAAATTATTGCCACGAGCTTCGATTTCGTAATTTGCAACGCCTATATCCATACATATTGCATCTACTGCTCCGGATTCGAGATTCATAAATGCACTGTTATAATCTCCGACCTGCTGCAAATCGCTGAAAGATTTTCTGAGATTCTGGTTTTCTTCTGTTGCATCATCGCCTTCAAGTGCCGCTAAAGCTGAACTGTCCGCCTGTACAGCAACAATTTTTCCGGCGAGGTCATTAAGTTCAGATATTCCTGAATCTGATTTTACAATAACAACCTGTGAGTTGTCAACATAAGGAACAGTCCATGTATATTTGTCTTCACGTCCGTTCATGGTAAAGCCGTTCCATATACAGTCAATAGAACCTGAATTAAGTTCCATGTCCTTGGAGTTCCAGTCAATAGGCTGTTTTTTCAGCGTCCAGCCGTTTCTGTTACAGACTTCCTGTGCCAGATCAAGGTCAAATCCAACATATTCTCCGTTGTCGTCTTTGTAGCCGTAAGGCGGGAATTCAGCATCAAATCCGACAATAAATTCCGTATCACTGTTTTCAGCAAAGCACACAAAGCACTGCATAACTGAAAAAGAAAGAACAATCGTCAGCAATACAGATAAAAGCAGTCCTGATTTTCTTTTCATAATTTTCTCCTTTATTTTTATAAGTTGTGCTACTATAGTAATAGTTTAGCACAGTAAACAATTCTATTATATCATACTTTTTTATCTGATTCAACATATAAAAACAAAAAAAGACGGAGAAAATTAAATTTCTCCGTCTTATATATCAAACGTTATGATTATTCACTTACATATGGCAGAAGTGCGATATATCTTGCTCTCTTGATAGCAACTGTCAGCTGACGCTGATGATATGCACAAGTACCTGTAACACGTCTTGGCAGGATCTTAGCTCTGTCTGTCATGCATTTTCTGAGCTTTGCAATATCCTTGTAATCGATTTCGTCAACTCTGTCTGCACAGAACATACAAACCTTTTTGCGTGGTCTTTTAGCACCGCGAGAATTTCTTTCTCTTTCCATTACATTAGCCTCCCTTATATAAAGTAATTAAAACGGGACTTCTCCGTCACTCAGGATTTCTTCAAAATCACTAAGGTCACCAAGCTGTATAGATTCTTCTGCCGGCTGATTCTGGGCAGGAACCGGCTTAGGTGATGCCTGTGTCTGCTGTTGCTGAACAGGCTGCTGGAAATTATTACTGATACCGGTTGCAGCAGCACTTGCGGATTTTGATTCGCCGAACGAAACATTGTCTGCCTGAACATCCATGCTGTAATGTTTAACACCGTTTGCATCAGTGTAATCATTATTTCTCAGACTTCCTTCGACAATTATCATTTTTCCCTTGGAAAAATACCTGCTGACAAATTCAGCAGTCTGTCTCCATGCAGTAACACGGATAAAATCAGTCTGTCTTTCACCTGTATCTCTGGAACGATAGCCTCTGTCAACTGCTACTGAAAAGCGGCAACTAGAAATTCCGGAAGTAGTCTGTCTGAGTTCCGGATCGGCTGTAAGTCTTCCCATTATAATAACCTTGTTGATCATTTATGAAGTCCTCCTGTATGAATGGTTATTATTTCTTTACTGTGATCATTGAACGCATAACGCCGTCTGTGATCTTAGCGATTCTGTCGAGCTCAGCCGGAAAGTCCGGTTTGGACTCGAATGTGTAAAGTACATAGTAACCTTCAGTCTGGTCGTCAATTTCATAAGCGAGCTTACGCTTGCCCCATTCGTTGACCTCTTCAACAGTACCGTTGTTAGCGATAAGAGTCTTGAACTTTTCGATAAGTTCCTTCACCTTGTCTTCACCGGCAGCAATGCTGAATACAACCATTACTTCATACTTAGCGGATAATTTTGCCATGTAAAACACCTCCTCCTGGATTTAGCCCGTCATAGCATACGAGCAAGGATAACATATCTATTATATTCCTTTTTTATCTGGTTGTCAAGTGATTTTTAAAGATTTTTTGCAATTTCCTTTAAATATTTGCGGAAATCCGAGCCTATTTCAGGGTGATCAAGACCAACTTCAACGGAAGCTTTAAGAATTCCGAGTTTGTTTCCCATATCATAACGTGTGCCTGTAAAGTCAACACCTGCAAAACCTGAACGCTGAGCAAGTATCTTCATAGCATCTGTCAACTGAAGCTCATTTCCCGCACCATAAGGAATTTCTTCAAGTATTCCGAATATTTCAGACGGAAGAACGCATCTTCCGAGAATAGAGTAGAGAGAAAACTCCTTTCCCGGTTCAGGCTTTTCTATCATATCTGTGACCTTATAAATATTTTCTTTAAGCGGCTGTATTTTCATAGAGGAATACTTGCGTATATCATCTCTTGAAACTTCTTTTATTCCGACTGCACCGCAAAGACCTGTTTCTTCGTATGCTCTCATAAGCTGACCTATGCAAGGGTCTTCACCGATTATAACATCATCACCGTACAAAACAGCAAACGGTTCATCTCCGACAAACTTTTTAGCCTGTAAAACAGCGTGTCCGAGACCTTTTTGTTCCATCTGACGGACATATGTGATATTTGCAAGTTTCGTAATATCTATTACCTGTTCGAGCATTTTTCTTTTTGCTTCACCGCCTGCCGCAAGCTTGTTTTCAAGTTCAGGCATACGGTCAAAATGGTCTTCCATTTCTGATTTTCCACGGCTTGTGATAATGAGAATATCCTCAATACCGCTTCTTGCAGCTTCTTCAACAATATACTGGACAGCCGGTTTATCTACAATAGGGAACATTTCTTTAGGGATTGATTTTGTTGCCGGAAGAACTCTTGTTCCGAGTCCTGCCGCAGGTATTACAGCTTTTTTGATTTTCATTTAAAACCTCCGAAAAATTAGATGAATTTAGATATACACGAATAAATATATAAGAATCATGGTCAGAACAAACTGTATTCCCAGAGCAATAAAAATTGCTCCTGCACTTGTTCCGCCAGATGCCTTTATTTTGGCTGTTGCGGCATTCTCATCAATACCGCTTGTTCTTATAGACTTTACCTTTCTTATGGTGTGCCTGTAATAAAGCCAGTTTGCCAGAAGGCACATAACTATTTTGAATGCAATGAGTATAAAATTTGAAATTTCATAAACAGCTTCAAAGGATTTACTGTTTACATTTACTTTTTCAAGTATTCCTGCTGAAATATCCATTGCATAAAAATAATATATAACCGCAGAAACTGACGTTATGAAACTTACAAAAACTGAAAGAAGCGTTTCCGCCCACATTTTTCTGTTTGCAAAGTACAGCTGCGGGAACAGAAAACATATTATATTAAGGGAAATTTTCTTTCCGGTTTCTTTGAACTTCTTGAAAAGTGTCAGGTAATAAAGCTTGTTCGTACCGATAAAATCAGCGGTATCTGAAAGCTTTACATCTTCAAATTCTTCATCCGGATCCATTCCGCAGTATTTGTCATTTGGATTAAAATTCATTCCCGTAAACGGATTGTTACCCATATTCGGATTCGGGATTCCCTGATTCTGATCTATTCCGTCAACAAGAAATGCGCCGCACTGTTCACAGACTATTGAATGAGGTTTGTTCATTTTACCGCACTGACTGCATTTTTTAAGTGCGTTTTCATCATCTGAATCCGACATATCTTCAGTCCAGCTTTTCTTTTCCTCATGCAGCTTTTCGTTTATGCATCTGCCTTCTTTTTCGTAGCATTCCCTGTGATAGGGTGTTCCGCATTCCGGGCAGACAACAACATCATCGTTTTCAGTAAATTCTTTATTACATATAATGCATTTCGCACCTGTGTAAATTGACATTGAATGCCTCCTGTGGTTTATTGATTCGACTATATTGTCTATTATTATAACACATTTTCTCAGATTTTCAAACATTTTTGAAAAAATAAATAAAAAAATTTGCAGTGACGGCAATTTTGTAGTATAATAGAAAGGAAACATTAAGAACCGGTGCTGTTAAAAATTATGCAGCGGTTTCATTATATAAATGTTACAGACATTTTAAATTAACATTAAATTTTAAAGGAGTTTACATGATTTTATTAGACGAACTTAAAACGGAATTAACCTCTTATCTTCCTGAGATAAAGGAACTGTCTGATGTGCTTAACATCGAAAACGCCAAAGTTGAACTTGAGGAGCTCAGAAACAAAGCCGCAGAACCGGGATTCTGGGATGACCTTGAACGTTCACAGCAGGTTCTTCAGAAAACCAAAGGCATTGAAAACAAGATTGCAAGTCTTGAATCACTTTCTTCACAGCTTGATGATCTTATTACTCTGACAGAACTTTCCATTGAAGAAGATGATGAAAGTGCCGCACAGGAAATTTCTGACGGACTGGAAGACTTTAAAAAGAAACTGGAAAACCAGAAGCTTACGACACTTCTCACAGGGGAGTATGATGCAAATAACGCTATTTTAACATTCCATGCCGGTGCGGGCGGAACAGAGGCTCAGGACTGGGCGGAAATGCTTTACAGAATGTATAACAAGTGGGCAGAAAGCCATGACTTTAAAGTTAATCTCCTTGATTACCTTGACGGAGATGAAGCCGGGCTTAAAAGTGCGTCTATACTTGTTGAAGGTGAAAATGCATATGGTTTCCTGAAATCCGAAGCAGGCGTTCACAGACTCGTAAGAGTTTCGCCGTTCGATTCTTCGGGAAGACGCCATACATCATTTGCCGCTATTGAAGTTATGCCTGAAATCGATGACAATATAGAAGTTGATATCCGTCCGGAAGATATCAAGATGGACGTTTATCGTGCAAGCGGTGCCGGCGGACAGCATATCAACAAAACTTCATCTGCCGTACGTCTTACACATATTCCTACGGGTATAGTTGTAGCCTGTCAGACGCAGAGAAGCCAGTTCCAGAACAAGGACTACGCAATGAAAATGCTCAAATCAAAACTTATTGAAATAAAGGAAAGAGAGCATCTTGAAAAAATCTCTGATATCAAGGGTGTTCAGAAGGAAATTGCATGGGGCGCACAGATTCGTTCATATGTATTTATGCCGTATACGCTTGTAAAGGATCACAGAACAAGCTTTGAAACGGGTAATATTGCCGCAGTTATGGACGGCGATCTTGACGGGTTTATAAATGCATACCTTAAATCCCTTTCTCATGGTACGCTTGAAAACAAATAATCAGTGGGTGATTTGAATGTCAGAAAGTTTTCAGAATTATGTTGATAAAAGTTCATATATAGTATTTTTCGGCGGTGCGGGAGTTTCAACAGAAAGCGGAATCCCCGATTTCAGAAGCGTTGACGGACTTTATAATCAGAAATATAAATTTCCGCCCGAAACAATTCTGAGCCATGATTTCTTTATGAAAAATACGGAGGAATTCTATCGTTTTTACCGTGAAAAAATGCTATGTCTTGATGCAAAGCCGAATACTACTCATAAAAAGCTTGCGGAAATGGAAGAATGCGGCAAGCTGAAGGCTGTTATAACTCAGAATATTGACGGTCTGCATCAGGCGGCAGGCAGCAGAAATGTTTATGAACTGCATGGAAGCATTCACAGGAATTACTGCATGAAGTGCGGAAAATTCTATGATGCCGGATATATTCTTAACAGCAGCGGCATTCCGGAATGCGAATGCGGAGGGGTAATAAAACCTGATGTTGTTCTGTATCAGGAGGGACTTGATGACAGAACGGTCAGCGGTTCTGTTGAGGCAATAGCAAATGCCGACCTGCTTATTGTCGGCGGTACTTCGCTGAATGTATATCCGGCGGCAGGACTGATACAGTATAAAAAACGTTCATGCAGGCTTGTGCTTATCAACAAAAGTGTTACACCGGCGGATTCATATGCAGATCTTGTTCTGCATGAAAGTCTGGGAAATGTATTCGGCGGGCTGGTTCTGAAATAATTGCGGAGGAATTTAAATGAGAGCAGTGTTACAGAGAGTTACAAGGGCATCTGTCAGGGTTGACGGCGAAATAAAAGGTCAGATAGAAAACGGACTTCTTGTTTTTCTCGGTGTGGGTCTTGAGGATACGGAAGAAGATGCAAAAAGACTTGTAAATAAAATAGTAAAGCTCAGGATATTTTCTGATGAGAATGACAAAATAAATCTTTCGGTCAATGATGTTGGAGGTTCACTTCTTGTAATATCACAGTTTACGCTCTATGCTGACTGCCGGAAGGGAAACCGTCCGAACTTCATGAATGCCGGAAAACCGGACGAAGCAAACCGTCTTTATGAATTTTTTACAGAGGAATGTAAAAAATACGTTCCGGTAGTGGAAAAAGGTGTTTTCGGAGCAGATATGAAAGTTGAACTTTTAAATGACGGGCCGTTTACAATTGTACTTGAAGATATATAGAATAACACACTCCTGTTTTACCCATAATAAAACGGGAGTGATTTTTTATGTACAGAAGACTTATAGCTGTTGCAGTTTCGTTTGCTTTTTTATTTTCATTCATGTATATGAGGATTTATGTCATTATGTGCAATGATGACTATAAGGAATCGGGAATAGCACAGGGTACTTGCAAGCTTACCGTAGGGAATATAAACGGTAACATTTATGACAGGAATTTTCAGCTGCTTGTAAATTCTGATACAAAATATTATGCGGCTGTAAATCCCACAGCTGATGCTGTAAAGGATATTCTTCCATATGTTTCAGACAAGGAAGAATTTTATTCAAAGCTTGTTTATGAAACACCTTTTGTGTGCGAAGTGAAAAACGGGAAAATTTCCAGTCGTGACATTTCTGTGTTTGAAATTCCGCAGAGGTACGGAGAAAACCAGCTTGCCCGTCATGTTATCGGGTATGTTCAGGACGGGCAGGGAGTATCGGGAATTGAAGCGGCATATGATGAATTCCTGCGTTCAAATGTACAGAAAAATACCATAACATACAGTATTGACGGCTGGGGTACTGTTCTCGAAGGAATTGACAGAAAGGTCACATCAGACGAAAAAATGAGAGCCGGAGTTGTTCTTACTATTGACAAGTATATTCAGGCGATATGCGAACTTGCAGGGAGCAGTATGGGGAAAGGTGCAGTTGTTGTGATGGATGTGCATTCCGGTGATATTCTCGGAATGGCAAGTTTTCCGTCATATGACAGCGATGAGCTGGAAAAGGCGATGAATGATGAAAATTCGCCGCTTATAAACCGATGTCTGTATTCTTATAATGTAGGTTCGATATTCAAGCTGATAACCGCACAGGCGGCTTTTGAACAGGGGATAAATGAAGATTTTGTCTATGACTGTACAGGTTATACTGAAGTTGACGGTCAGATTTTCAAATGTCATGACCTTTCAGGACATGGTGTACAAAATATGACCGATGCTATGAAAAACTCATGCAATACTTATTTTATTGAGCTTGCAAAGCATATTGACAATGAGCTTTTTCTGGAAACAGCTGAAAAAATGGGATTCGGAAGAAGTATTCCGCTTGCCTCAGGAATGACAGCGTCCGGAGGGAATTTACAGAGTCCTGATGATTTGTCACTTCCGGCAGAAAAGGCAAATTTTTCTTTCGGTCAGGGAAAACTTCTTGCTTCGCCTGTTCAGATATGTGCTTTTACAGCCGCAATTGCTAATGAGGGAAAACTTTTTGTACCACGTCTTGTCGCAGGAATAACAGAGGACGGAAAAAATATTACAGGCGGTGAAGAGAGCAGATATTCACAGGTGATTGACCGTGATACTGCATTCCGGCTTCAGGATCTCATGATTGCGGCGGTCGGCAGAAATATCGAATCAAATGCAAGACCATGCAACGTATACGCCGCAGGAAAAACATCGACTGCCCAGACGGGAAGATTCGGTGATGACGGAATAGAAATATGTCATGGCTGGATAACGGGATATTTTCCTGTCAGCGAACCGGAATATGCTGTAACGGTTCTTTGCGAGGACGGAGGTTACGGAAATGAATGTGCAGCTCCGGTTTTCAAAGAGATTGCAGAAAGAATTACGGATATATACAAATAATATAAAAACATTTTGTAAATTTTTGAAAAAGTGATTGACTTTTTTTCAGATTTTGTTATAATAGAAAAGGAATATTATATTGGCTGTGACAGGAATGATTGCTGTTTTTGCTCTTCAGAGAGAAAGTATATGGTGTAAGCTTTTGTGCAGATCGGCAAGTGCTACCCTTGAGCTTCCGGTGAAAACCGGACGTGATTTATGCGTTAAATAATCATAAAGGAAAGCGTATTTTCGCTTTTGAATATGGGTGGTACCACGAGCCTTCGTCCCATTTGGACGGAAGGCTTTTATTATTTTACAGCCGGTTACAAATCAATTATAAGGAGTTTTTTTATTTATGAAGTGGCGTGGAGTCAATGAGTTAAGAGAAATGTATCTTTCATTTTTTGAAAGCAAAAATCATACAAGAATGGCAAGTGCTTCACTTATCCCTCAGGGTGATAACAGCCTTTTGCTTATAAATTCAGGTATGGCACCTCTCAAGAAGTTCTTCCTCGGACAGGCTGTTCCGCCGAACAAGAGAGTTACAACCTGTCAGAAGTGTATCAGAACACCTGATATCGAACGTGTCGGCAAAACATCAAGACACGGTACTTATTTTGAAATGCTCGGAAACTTTTCTTTCGGTGATTACTTCAAGAATGAAGCTATCGAGTGGGCATGGGAATTCCTGACAAAGGTTCTTGAAATTCCTGCTGACAGACTCTGGATTACTGTTTTTGAAAGTGATGACGAAGCAGAGCAGATATGGATGAACAAAATCGGAATTCCTAAGGAAAGAATAGTTCGCCTTGGAAAAGAAGATAATTTCTGGGAACATGGTTCAGGTCCTTGCGGTCCTTGCTCTGAAATTCACTTTGACAGAGGCGAAAGTTATGGCCCGTTTGAAAGCTTTGAACAGGCAAGTGAATGCGACAGAATCGTTGAAATATGGAACCTTGTATTCAGCCAGTTTGACAGTGACGGAAACGGAAACTATGCGGAAATGGCAACGAAAAACATTGATACAGGTATGGGTCTTGAAAGACTTGCCTGTGCAATTCAGGGCGTTGACAATCTTTTTGAAGTTGATACGGTAAGAAACATCATGAAGAAAATCAGCGAAATTGCCGGTGTTGAATATAAGACAGATGAGAAAACAGACGTTTCACTCAGAGTTATCACAGACCACATCAGAAGTACAACATTTATGGTTGGCGATGGCGTGACACCTGCAAACGAAGGCAGAGGATATGTTCTTAAAAGACTTCTCAGAAGAGCTGCAAGACACGGAAAGATGCTCGGCATAAATGAACCTTTCCTCTACAAAGTATGCGATACTGTTATTGATGAAAATAAGGCAGCTTATCCGGAACTTGAAGAAAAAAGAGAGCTTATCAAAAAGATTATAAAGCACGAAGAAGAAAGCTTTGCAAAGACCATCGACAATGGTACAGAACTTCTTAACCAGTTTATCGACAAGATTGCAACAAGCGAAATCAAGGATGTTCTGTCCGGTGATGATGCATTCAAGCTCAGCGATACTTATGGTTTCCCTCTTGACCTTACAAAGGAAATTGTTGCAGAAAAGGGAATCACAGTCGATGAAGAACGTTTCAGAGAATGTATGGAAGAACAGAAGCGTAAAGCAAGAAGTGACCGTGCTTCCAAGGTAAAGACCTCATGGAGCGAGGACAGCACAGCTGACATAAATGTTCCTGCAACGGTGTTTACAGGTTATACAAGACTTAAACATGATGCTCAGATAGTTGAGATATTTGCAGACGGCAAGCCTGTAGAATCTGTTTCAGAGGGACAGGACGCAGTTGTAATTCTTGACACAACACCTTTCTATGCTGAAAGCGGTGGTCAGGAATCTGATACTGGTGAACTGAAATCAGAGGGTTCTGTTTTCTCAATTTACAGCGTTAAGAAAACTGATAACGGACACTTCCTCCATTTCGGTACAGTTGAACAGGGAAGCATAAATAAAAATGATAAGATATTTGCTGAAATAGATGTTGAAAAGAGAATGGCAACAATGAGAAACCATACTGCTGCACATCTTCTTCAGGCAGGTCTCAGAAAAGTTCTCGGAACTCATGTACATCAGGCGGGTCAGCTTGTAAATTCAGAAAGATGCAGATTTGACTTTTCACATTTCAGTGCAGTAACAGTTGACGAACTTGCTCAGGTTGAAAACTTTGTAAATGATGAAATCCTCAAGGCGGTTGAAGTTGTAACAAAGGAAATGCCGATTGAGGAGGCAAGAAAACTCGGTGCTATGGCTCTGTTCGGCGAAAAATACGGTGATGTTGTAAGAGTTGTTGATATCGGCGGAGATTCAATAGAATTTTGCGGTGGTACTCATGTCATGAACACATCAAATATCGGTCTGTTTAAGATTGTCTCTGAAAACTCAGTAGCTTCCGGTGTAAGAAGAATTGAAGCAGTTACAGGCAACGGCGTACTGAAGCTTATCAATGAATTCAGAAAGAATGTATTTGATGCCGCTGATATTCTCAAGATTGCAAATCCGGCAAAACTTGTTGAAAGATGTAAGGCGCTTGTTGAGGAAGTCAAGGAAAAGGACAAGCAGATTCAGAAGCTCAGCAGTCAGCTTGCAGGAAACGAGCTTGGCAATATGTTCAAGGATGCCAAGGAAATTGATGGTATAAAGATAATTTCTGCTATGCTTAACGGTACTAAACCGGATATGTTAAGACAGCTTGGTGATAAACTGAAAGAACAGACAGAAGATGTTATTGCTGTATTTGCAGGTGTTGCAGACGACAAGGGAACTTTATTCTGCGTATGCGGTAAAAATGCGATAGCAAAGGGTGCAAATGCCGGAAAGATTGTACAGAGAATCGCAGCTATAACAGGCGGTAAGGGCGGCGGACGTCCTGATACAGCTATGGCAGGAATTGGCAAGAATTATATGATAGATGAGGCTCTGAACTCACTTGAAAGTATTGCGGCGGATTTCCTGAAGTAATATTGTTGACAGGAGGAAATTGTAATGAGTGATTGTTTGTTTTGTAAAATTATTGCAGGAGAGATTCCGAGCAGTAAGGTTTATGAAGATGATATGATATATGTGTTTAAGGATATTGCACCAGTTGCACCTGTTCACTATCTTTTTATACCGAAAGAACATATTTCCGGTGCGTCAGCTGTAAATTCTGAAAACTCAAAGTATGTGGCACATATTTTTGAAGTTGCAGCCAAAATTGCTGAAAAAGAAGGATTTTCAGACGGTTTCAGAATTGTAACAAACTGCGGCGAAGATGCCGGACAGACTGTACGTCATCTTCATTTCCACCTTCTTGCAGGAAAGAAAATGGGCTGGAGTGCAGACAGTGCCGTATGATACCGGAGGGAGAAACAATGGATTTTTACACACTTGATGTTGCAGGACTGAAAAGGGAACTTCCTATATGTCCGGTAAGTGACAAACTCGATATTGCGGCATTTATAATGTTTTCTGATGTGGAACTTACTGTAAAATGTGCAGAGGAACTCCTGAAAAAAGTACCTGATTTTGATGTGATTCTGACAGCTGAATGCAAGGGAATTCCGCTTGGCTATGAGATGGCAAGACAGTGCGGAAAGAATTATATAGTTGCAAGAAAATCAGTGAAACTTTATATGAAAAATCCGATTTCTGTTGAAGTTAAATCAATAACAACTGAAAATAAACAGGTTCTTTTCCTTGATGAGGACGCTGTTTCAGAGCTTAAAGGCAAAAAAGTTCTTATTGCAGATGATGTTATCAGCACAGGCGAATCGCTTAGTGCATTGGTTTCCCTGGCTGAAAAAGCAGGAGGTAACGTGGTTTGCAAATCGGCTGTTCTTGCCGAGGGTGACGCTGCTGACAGAGATGACATTGTATATCTTGAAAAGCTGCCGTTATTCTTTAAGTAAAATTGAAACGTAAAATTGTTTATGCCGGTGCAGCATGGGGAGCAGGCTTATTGTCTGCTTCATTACTGCCTCCGGCATTTTATCTGCCGCTGATTATTTTTTCGGGAATACTGCTCCTTGCAGGAAAATTTCTGCTTAAGTTTCATTTTCGTGAATATATTCTTATACTTGTTTCTTTTTCTGTTGCAGTTGGTTATTACGGATTGTACAGCCATTTTAAGTATGACAAAGTTATTGAATATGCCGGACAGGAAATATTATTTGAGGGAAAGGTTAAAGAAATTACTGAGTATTCCGGAGAGAAATCACGATACATTCTTAAAGGAAAAATAAACGGGAAAGATACAGTTGAAATTTCAGTTTATACAGATGCATATAACTGCGATATAAATGATTATTTCACTTTCACCGGAACGCTGAAACTTCCAGACAATACTTATCTTTTTAATAGTCTTGATTATAACAAATCAAAAGGGATTTACCTTGAATCAGATGAAATAAGCAGTGTATCTGTAAAAAGCAACGGTAATATATCTCTGGGGAAAATTCTGAAAAATTACAGGAATTCAGTCAAAGAATTTATAAATGCTTCTTTGCCAAAAAACGAAGCGTCAATGCTTACGGGTATGCTTTTCGGTGATAAATCGGGAATGCAGACAGATGATAAAACCATGTTTTACCATACAGGAATAGGTCATGTAATGGCTGTTTCGGGACTTCATCTTGTATTGTTCTGCGGGATTTTTTCAGCGGTATTTAAACGTTTGAAACTGAATAAAAGGCTTGGATTTTTACTGCTTGAAGTACTTATTATACTTTTTTCTGTATGTAGCGGACTTTCACCGTCTGTATTAAGAGCTGCTCTTATGATTACACTTGTCTTTGCAGCACCATTATTTTTCAGATATGCGGATACGCTGAATTCCATATGTATCGCACTGATAATTCTTACGGTCAGCAATCCGTTTTCCATAAGAAACCCGTCGCTTGTGCTTTCGGTAAGCGGTACATTCAGTGCAGGTGTTCTTGGACCGTATCTGTCCGATAAAATTACAGGAAATGGTTTTATAAAACGCAATATCAGAAAAGCGGCGTATATGTTTGTCGTTTCCGCAGGAGTTTTTCCAGTTTCAGTAATTTTTTTCGGAGAGGGCTCGTTCTTTTCACCGCTGGCAAATATAGTTCTTACTCCGTTATGCATGGCGGCTTTGTTTTTCGGAATGATAGCATCACTGCTGTTATTTATACATCCGGTTTTTCTGCTGAAAGTAAGCGGTATTCTTTGCAGAGTGGTTTTAAATTCAGTCAGAATAATCGGCAGCAGTGAATTTTCATACATGAATTTTAACCATAGAGTAAAACTGCTGTCAGCAATTCTGATAGTTTTCTGTGTACTGTCATATTTTATATTCAGAAATTATAAAGCTGAAATTGTTGCTCTGGTAACTTCGTGGGTGATTTTCTGTGTATCAGTGACTGCTGACAATTACATAAACAGCAGTGATATCAGGATAGCGTTGCTTGGGAAAAACAGTATAGATGTTGTTATTATAGTCAAAAATAATAATGCCGATGTTATTGACCTGAATGGCAAAAGAGAAAACTGTAAATACGCTGTAAAATATCTGGAGGAAAATAATGTCTGCAGTGTAAACAGCATTCTGCTTACAGCAGGTACATATAATCAGCTTTCCCTGTATAATGATAAAATGAATTTGTTTGAAGTGGATAATCTGTTTGTTCGGTATGATATGATAATCAGAAGTGACTGCCTTATATGCGGAGTCATTCCGGAATATACAGATTATTCAGACCTTTCTTTGGAATACAGTGATTATGGAATATCTGTCAATGACAGCATGATTGCAATGAATTACGGTGAATTTTCCTTTGTCTGTGACAGTCAGAAAAATACGGATAAAGCAACGGTATTTGCTGAATATGAAAATTTGTTTGAACCGCCCGATTGTTCTGCTCTGATAATTCCGGAGTACAACAATGAAGTTGATTTCGGCGGAATCAGCGATACAAACGTAGAAATTACTGCCGGAAAAAATGGCGGATTTTCAATTAGGAGATTATAAAATGGCTGAGATGAATTCGGCTGAACTGCTGAAAAAAATCAAGTCCGGTGAACTTTCCGGAATTTATTATATTTATGGCAAAGATGTTATGACAGTGGAAACCGTAACGAATGCAATATCAAAAAAATATCTCGGTAAAAACTGGCGTGAAGACATCACAAAGGTTGACGGAAAAAACATGGATATGAGCAGTTTTCTTGACATAATCGAGATATGCCCTATGCTTGCAGAGCATAATGTAATGCTTGTTAACGACCTGAATGCAGAGGAACTTTCTGCTGATAAACTGAAACAGCTGACAGAAGCTCTCAGCCAGCTTCCGGATTACACAGCTGTAATATTCAACATAACCGGATTTGATGTAAAAAACGGTAAGAGGTCTGTTTCGGGCAAAAACAGGAAGCTCATTGACTGCATAAACAAAAAGGGCGTGGTTTGTGAATGCGGACTGAAAACTCTACCGGTGCTTATAAAATTTATTACAGATAAAGCACAGAAATCCGGAAGCGTTATTTCAAAAGCAAATGCACAGAAACTTGCTGAATACTGTCTGCTTGACTCCATGCAGGTGAACAATGAACTGGAAAAACTGTGTGCTTATCGTGAAAACAGCGAAATAACATCTGAGGATATTGATACACTTGTTTCAGGGCAGATGGAAACCGATTCCTTTAAGCTTGCAAAAGCGGTAACGACAATGAATGCAAGTCAGGCTTTTGTGATTCTTGATAATTTGCTTGACAGGAAGAATGAACCTGTTGCGGTATTGTCGGCGGTATCCATGGCATTTATTGACCTTTATCGTGCAAGAGCGGCAATGACTGTAAACAAAAGAGCAAATGATATAATAGCTGATTTCAATTATAGAGGGCGTGAATTTGCAGTCAATAATGCTTATCGTGACTGTAGCAAGATTTCGCTTGAAAATATTCGTAAATGCATTATAATTCTGAGGGATACGGATAAAAAACTGAAAAGTTCTTCTGCTTCCCAGAAAATAATTCTTGAAAAGGCACTTACGGAAATGATACTGGCAGCAAGAGGATAAACAGGATGTGATAGAATGATAAAGATAGAACAGGCAATTATTGTAGAAGGAAAATACGACAAGATAAAGTTATCTTCGATAGTCAATGCAGTTATTATAGTTACTAACGGATTCGGTATATTCAAAGATGAAGAGAAACTTGAACTTATAAGATATTACGCCCGTAAGACCGGTATTATTATTCTGACCGATTCAGACAGTGCCGGATTTCAGATACGAAATCATATAAAAGGTGCTGTAAAAAACGGAAAAATATATAATGTTTACATACCGGATATAATGGGTAAGGAAAAAAGAAAAGTCAAGCCTTCCGCTGAGGGCAAACTTGGCGTTGAGGGCGTTGAGAAAAAGATTATTTTAAAAGCATTTGAAAATGCAGGTATTACTGCATCGGAATCATCAGATAATAGTATACCTGAAATAACAAAGACGGATTTATATATGCTCGGACTTTCGGGTGGAAATAACAGCAGTATTTTAAGAAAAAAACTTCTTGCTTATTTAAAACTTCCGTCACTGTTATCAGCAAATTCAATGCTTGAAGTCCTGAATACAATGATGAGTTATGACGAACTGAAAGAAATAATGGATAAAATACAGTCAAGGGGATAGCGTATGGTTTTTTCGAGTATTATATTTATTTACTTTTTCCTCCCGATAGTATTGCTGATATATTATATATCTCCTAAAAAAATAAAGAATGTTATTCTTCTTGCTTCGGGTTTATTTTTTTATGCATGGGGTGAACCGGTTTATGTATTTCTCATGCTGTTTACAACACTTGTTGATTATACAGCCGGACGCCTTATAGACAGGTTTGATTCATCGAAGAAAATAAGGACAGCCGCTCTTATAGGTTCGCTTGTGATAAATCTTGGTATTTTGTTTACGTTTAAATACAGCGGATTTTTTGCGGGTATATTCGGGCTTGAAATAAAACAGCTTCCGCTTCCGATAGGCATATCGTTTTATACGTTCCAGAGTATGTCGTACACGATTGATATGTACATGAGGAAAATAAAGGTACAGAGGAATTTTATAAATTATGCTGCATATGTAACACTTTTTCCGCAGATTGTTGCCGGTCCGATTGTAAGATATGAAGATGTTCAGAATGAAATAAATGAAAGAAAACTAAATACATCTTTGTTCGGCGAAGGAGCAGAAATTTTTATAAGGGGACTTGGAAAAAAGGTTCTCCTTGCAAACAATATCGGTCTTTTGTGGACAGAAATAAAAATGATGAATTATTCCGAAATTTCTGTACTGACAGCATGGCTTGGCATACTGGCATTTACATTTCAGATTTATTATGATTTTTCCGGCTATTCTGATATGGCTGTGGGACTGGGAAAAATGCTCGGATTTAATTTCCCTGAAAACTTCCGCCATCCTTACATTTCCAGAAGTATTTCAGAATTCTGGAGAAGATGGCATATAACGCTTGGTTCATTGTTCCGTTCTTATGTTTACATTCCTCTTGGAGGAAACAGAAAGGGAATGCCGAGAACGTTGTTCAATCTTGCTGTTGTGTGGGGATTGACAGGATTATGGCATGGCGCAAGCTGGAATTTTATTTTATGGGGACTTTATTTCGGAGTACTGATAATTATAGAAAAGCTGTTTCTTGGAAAATATCTTGAAAAAATTCCGGCAGTATTGAGTATTCTGTATACTTTTGTACTGGTGGTATTTGGCTGGGTATTGTTCGATACAAATACACTGACCGATGCTTTCGGATATTTTGCTGCTATGTTTGGCGGAGGAAAAGTATTTGCAGATTCGTTAAGCTTGTTCCAGCTGAAAAACTATGCTGTTTTGTTTGTGCTTTGTGCACTGTTCAGCGGAGAGTTACCTGTAAAAATCATGGCTAAAATCCGCCGGAAAGCATCTGCTGCCAATGTTGTTGATGTGGCTGCACCGATAATACAGATAGCAATAATGCTTATATGTACGGCTTATCTTGTGGATGCAAGTTATAATCCATTTCTTTATTTCAGATTTTAGGAGGTGGAGTGTATATGGAAAAAAAGCGAAAAACAGTAACAGCAGTATTGTTTGCATTGATTATAGTTATTCTTCCGATTATATTTATGTTTTCACATAAATCGGATTTTTCAGCAGATGAAAACAGAATGCTTGCGAAGAAGCCGAAACTTAGCACCGAAACCATTGCAGACAAAAGCTTCATGAAGGACCTTGAAAAATATTTGTCTGACCATTTTCCGGAACGTATTGAATGGGTTGAAGGCAAAATGGCTATCGACCGTTTTTCCGGAAAGGATATTATAAATAATATTTATATTACAGATGATATGCTTATTGAGAAAATAAAAAATCCTGATTACAGAAATATAGATGATTCTGTTGATGCGATTAATAAATTTTCTCAGATGTATGATACAGATGTTTTTGCCCTTATTGCTCCGACTTCAGCGGGAATATATAGGGACAGACTTCCGAAAAACGCTCCGCAGTATGACCAGCGAAAGATAATTGATTATATTTATAACAGGCTTTCAGATAATGTGACAGATATTGACATTTATGATACCATGATGTCTGAAAAGGAGAATTATATTTATTACAGAAACGACCATCACTGGACAAGTTATGGTGCATATTGTGCTTATACTCAGGCAATAGAACAGCTTGGAATGAACGCTGTACCGCTTGATGATTTCCAGACTGAACAGGTTGCAGACGATTTCAGAGGAACGTTTTATTCAAAGTGCCTTTATAAAAAGATTCCGGCAGATACCATAGATATTTATACACGAAAAAACGGTATTGATGTTACAGATGTCCTCATGAATGACGGTACAGGTGAGTCGCATACAGACAGTATTTATTTCAGGGATTTTCTTAGCGGAAAGGATAAATACTGTGTGTTTCTTGGCAGCAACAGGGCATTTACAGACATAAAAACAAATGCAGGAAACAGAAAGAAAATTCTCGTCATAAAGGATTCTTACGCCAATTCATTTGTTCCTTTTCTGACGCAGAATTATTCGGAAATAGCTGTAATTGATCTGCGTTATGTCAAAACTTCTGTTACTGATTTTGTTAATCCTGATGAATTTGACCAGACGCTGTTTCTTTATAATGCATCTACATTTGCTGAAGATAAGAATGTAAAAATTGCCGGATTTTAAGGCTGAATGCAAAGGAGCTTCCAAAATGAAAATTATGATAATAAGGCACGCTGAACCGGATTATTCCATAGATTCCCTTACTGAAAAGGGTTGGAAAGAAGCTGAGCTTTTATCTGAAAAATTAAAAGATATGGACATAAAGAACTTTTATGTTTCACCTCTTGGACGAGCAAGGGATACAGCATCATTCACACTTGAAAAGAAAGGTCAGAAGGCTGAAGTTTGCGACTGGCTTCGTGAATTTGATGCTCCGATAACAGGCTCAGACGGTCAGAAAAAAATCACCTGGGACTGGATTCCCGGAGAATGGACAAAGGAAGAAAAATATTATAATAAGGATTTGTGGTACACAACACCTGTAATGCAGGAGGGCAATGTTATTGCTGAGGCGAACAAGGTTTATGCCGGACTTGATTCACTTCTTGCAAAGCATGGCTATGTGAGAAACGGAAATTGTTATGATGCAGTAAAACCGAATAATGATACAATTGCTCTTTTCTGTCATTTTGGCGTGGGTTGTGTTATGCTCGGACATATTCTCGGAATTTCACCTATGGTTCTCTGGCATGGTTTTTGTGCTTTGCCGTCATCAGTGACAACTCTTGCAACGGAAGAACGCCGAAAGGGAACAGCCTGTTTCAGAGTTCTTTCATATGGCGATACATCACATTTGTATGCGGCTGGTGAGGAACCATCATTTGCGGCGAGATTTTGTGAAACTTATGATAATAAAGACGAACGTCATGACTGATAAAGGAGAAAATTATGCTTTATATTTGCTATCCGAAATGCACAACCTGTAAAAAGGCACAGAAATGGCTTGATGACAATAATATTTCCTATGAAATTCGTGATATCAAGGAAAATAATCCGACATTTGATGAACTTTCTGAATGGCACAGAAAGAGCGGACTTCCGTTAAAGAGATTTTTTAATACAAGCGGACTTCTCTATAAATCCATGGGACTGAAAGACAAGCTTTTGTCAATGTCTGAAAAGGAACAGCTTGAGCTGCTTTCAACGGACGGTATGCTTGTTAAAAGACCAATAGTTGTTACGGACGATACTGTTCTTGTCGGATTCAAAGAATCCGAATGGGAAAAACTTAAATAATATCAGAGGTGTATTTGCAGTATATGTAAATACACCTTTTTGTTGAAGAAAATTGTTGATAATTGACATTGACAAATTTTGCTGTAAATTGTAAAATTATAGTTAGAAATCTAATTATTAGAATTATATCAATTGGAGTGATAATGTGGACGATTCTCTTCACTATCTGCTTATGGCAGATCATACTTTGTTTCAGAAACTGCTGTTTTCCGGCATCAGGGATACTTCTCTGACACTTGGTCAGCCAAAAGTTCTTGACTATCTTTCTGAACATAACGGTGCTATCCAGAAGGAAATTGCATTCGGATGTCATATTGAACCCGCCTCTCTTACATCTGTTCTGAATGGAATGGAGAAAAAAGGTCTGATTAAAAGGGAAATGCAGAATGGAAACAGGCGTTCTCAGTATATTTATATGACTGAAAAAGGCAGGAATCTGTCAGAAATTATAAAGAGCCAGTTTGAAAAAATTGAGGAAGATGCTCTGAACGGATTTTCCGAAGATGAGGTTCAGCAGCTGCTTGAATATCTCAAGAAAATATATATAAATTTGTATAACGGAAAATAGAAAAATAAAAGTAATAATAAATTTAATATATTTATGGAGGTATTCTTAAATGTCAAAAAATGAAATCGTAAAAAGGTATGTTCTGCTTGTAATAGGACTGTTTTTCTCAGCACTCGGGGTTGCATTTACCAAACGTGCGGAGCTGGGAGTTTCACCGATATCATCGGTTGCAAATGTTATGAGCTGTAAATTTACAGCATTATCCATAGGCATATGGCTTATCATCTGGAACTGTGTTCTTATTCTCGGACAGGTGATAATACTCAGGAGAGATTTTAAACTTATTCAGCTTTTGCAGATTCCGCTTTCGCTTTTATTTGGATATTTTACTGATTTTGGAATGTGGTGTGTATCATTTATTCCGGCGAATACATATCCGGTAAGGCTTGTTATGTCAGTCGGCGGTATTATAATTCTTGGATTCGGAATTTCACTTTCAGTTATTGCGAATGTCATAATGAATTCCGGAGAAGCTTTTGTAAAGGCAATTTCAGATAAGTTCAGAAAAAATTTTGGAAATGTAAAAATAGTTTTTGATGTTTCCTGTGTTGTAACTGCACTTTTGCTGTCGGTTATTCTCTTTGATTTCTCAATTGTAGGAACAAGAGAAGGAACAGTTATAGCGGCACTTTGTACGGGAATTGCGGTTAAATTCTTCTGTGCAAAAATAAAGAAACCGATTGAGGTATTTATTGCAGGTACTGTTGCAAATGTTCAGTAATAAATGTAAAACCGCTTTTGAGTGGTATCAAAAACGGTTTTTATATTAGGAAATATTGAAGAAAATAAATCCGGTGAAGACGGGTTCTTATACAAATGAAAATCCGCTTGCCAAAGTCCATTTACTGCATTATTATTTTATAAAGTATGATGAACGAGGCGAGATTTATTCGGCTTATGAATCCAGTGCTTTTGACAGGCAATAATGATTAAACAAAAAACCTAAGAAGATTTTAGTCTTCTTAGGTTTAAATTTTATCAGCCGATAATACTGTTCATATCGTAAAGGCCTGCTTCTTTATTTTTGATAAATATTGCAGCATTTACAGAACCTTCAGCGAAAACTGTTTTAGATGCGGCAGAATGAGAAATTGTGATAGTTTCATCATTTCCGGCAAATAACACTTCATGAACTCCGACGATCGTACCGCCTCTTACAGAGTGGATACCAATTTCATTATCTTCACGTTTCTTTCTCTGGGAGTGTCTGTCGTAAACATAATTCATTTCATTGTTTCGTGTTTCATTGATAGCGTTTGCAATCATAAGAGCAGTTCCGCTTGGTGCATCTATTTTCTGATTATGATGCTTTTCAACTATTTCAATATCAAACTTGTCGCCTAAAATAGCAGTTGCTTTTTTTGCAAGTTCCACAAGAAGATTGATTCCAAGAGACATATTCCATGAGAAGAATACCGGAATCTGTGAAGCGGCTTTTTTGATTTCTGAAATCTGTTCATCGCTGTATCCTGTGGTGGCAAGAACTACTGGTGTTCCATTTGTCTTGCAGTATTCAAGCAATGAGCTAAGGCATGAAGGGTGTGAATAGTCGATGATAACATCAGGCTTTTCCGGAAGTTCGGAAACAGAACTGTAAATCGGAAAATCAGCATATTTTTCTGTGTTCAGGTCAACACCGCCGATAATTTTGCAGTCATCTCTGTCCCTGACACAACGATAAATAGTCTGACCCATTTTGCCGTTGGCACCGCAGATAACAATATTAGTCATTTTAAAATCCTTTCTGAATTAACAGAATTATTTAATAAGTCCGTATTTTTTCATTGAATTTTTCAGAGTTTCAATATGTTCATCTGTCATTGTGCAGAGAGGAAGTCTGCAAGGACCGGAAGGCATTCCCATAAGATTCATAGCTTCCTTAACAGGGATAGGGTTAACTTCGATGAACAAATTGTTGATAAGTTCAAGATATTTCATTTGAAGCTCTGCGGCTTCTGCACACTTGTTGTCAAGACAAAGCTGAGCAAGTTCATGTGTTTCTTTCGGCATAACGTTTGAAAGAACAGAAATAACACCCTTTGAACCGATTGCCATCATAGGAACGATTATATCGTCATTTCCGCTGTAAACATCAAGAAGGTCGCCGCACTGTGCTATCAGTTTTGAAGTATAGCTGATATTTCCGCTTGCTTCTTTAACAGCAACGATATTCTTGTGCTGTCCGAGAATCTTGTATGTGTTAATGTCAATGTTCATTCCTGTACGTCCCGGAATATTGTAAAGGATTATAGGAATGTCAACAGCATCGGCAACAGCGGTAAAGTGTGCAACAAGACCCTTCTGTGAGGATTTGTTGTAGTAAGGTGTTACAAGAAGAAGACCGTCTGCACCTTTTTCCTGTGCAACCTTTGAAAGCTCAACAGCATATCTTGTGTCGTTACTTCCTGTTCCTGCAATTACAGGGATTCTGCCGGCAGTTTTTTCAACAGCAAATCTTATACACTCAATGTGTTCTTCATCTGTCATTGTTGATGCTTCGCCTGTTGTACCGCAGACAATTATGGCATCTGTTCCGTTTGTAATCTGGTATTCAATGTTTTCGGCAAAGCCGTTGTAATCAATTGAACCATCTTCGAGGAGCGGAGTTATAATAGCAACTCCGGCACCTGTAAATATAGTATTTTTCATAAATGACACCCTCCCGTTAATAAGGTGAATCAATTAAAATTTTTAAGGTTGTATATTTTTTATCAGTCAAAGTAACCCTTTGCAGCAAGAAGTTCAGCAAGGAGAACAGCACCGCCGGCAGCACCCCTGAGTGTGTTGTGTGACAGGCATACGAACTTATAGTCATACTGTGTATCTTCTCTTAAACGTCCTACTGAAACAGCCATTCCGCCTTCGAGCATTCTGTCGAGTTTAGCCTGAGGACGGTCGTTTTCTTCAAAATAGTGAATGAACTGCTTAGGAGCAGAAGGAAGTTCAAGATCCTGAGGAGCACCCTTGAATTCAGCCCATTTAGCAAGGATTTCTTCCTTTGAAGGCTTCTTGTCAAATGATACGAAAACAGCAGCTGTATGACCGTTTGAAACAGGAACTCTCAGACACTGTGTTGTGATAGCAGGAGCTGTTGCATTAACGATCTTGTCGCCTTCGATATGTCCCCATACTTTAAGCGGTTCCTGTTCAGATTTTTCTTCTTCACCGCCGATATAAGGGATAAGGTTATCAACCATTTCCGGCCATGTTTCAAAAGTTTTTCCGGCACCGGAAATTGCCTGATATGTGCATGCGAGAACCTTTGTGATGCCGAATTCCATAAGCGGATTAAGAGCAGGAACATAGCTCTGGATTGAACAGTTTGACTTTACAGCAATAAAGCCCTTCTTTGTTCCAAGACGTTTTCTCTGTGATTCAATAATTTCGATGTGTTTGTCATTGATTTCCGGAACAACCATCGGAACGTCAGGAGTACCTCTGTGAGCGGAGTTGTTTGAAACAACCGGAACTTCAGCCTTTGCATATTTTTCTTCAAGAGCCTTGATTTCATCTTTTTTCATGTCAACTGCGCAGAAAACAAAATCAACAAGTCCTGCAATTTTTTCTACATCGTCAACTGCACTGAGCATAACCATTTTTTTCATGCTTTCAGGGATAGGCGTTGTCATTGCCCATCTTGCACCGACAGCTTCCTCATAAGTCTTGCCGGCAGATCTCGGAGATGCTGCAAGAGCAGTTACCTTAAACCACGGATGCTTCTCAAGAAGAGTTGCAAATCTCTGTCCTACCATACCTGTTGCACCAATAATACCTACTTTGTATTGCTTCATTTTACTAACTCCTTTGTTGTAAGAATAACAAAATTTGAAAAAAATTAAAAAAACCGGTTGAAAACCGGCTCATCATACGATATAATAGAAATATTGACTATTATATTGGAATTGTATGCTGATAGCCCTCCATCAACGTTGATGACAATCACAATCCTGTTCGGGTTATGATCAGAACTGATTTTACCGGAATCCGTTCTTCGGCAGCCCCGCCTTTCACGTCAGCATAAGGCGGAATGGTTTTCCTGTCTGACGCTACTGATCTCAGCCGCACCTCTATCATAGTTTTTATAATATCATTTTATTGATTCATTGTCAATACAGTTTTTAAAATTTAGGGGAATAAAAATGAAAAAATCTGATTTTTACTACGATTTACCGGAAGAACTCATCGCTCAGACACCTGTTGAGCCGAGGAATTCTTCAAGACTTATGAAAATTAACAGAGAAACAGGTGAGATAGTTCACACCCATTTCTATAATCTATGCAAGTATCTGAAAAAAGGTGACTTGCTTGTGCTGAATGATTCAAGGGTTCTTCCTGCAAGACTTTACGGTGAGAAGACAGGAACGGGAAGCTTTATTGAATTTCTTCTTCTGGAACAGAAGGGCGACAAACTCTGGGAGATAATCTGCCGTCCGGGTAAAAAGGCGAAAGTCGGAACCCGGTTTACATTCGGAAACGGACTGCTTACCGCTGAAGTCGCAGAAGTCAAAGATGACGGCAACAGAGTGGTTAAATTTGAATGTGAAGGAAATTTCTATGCCGTTCTGGATGAAATTGGTCAGATGCCTTTGCCGCCATATATCACAAAGAAGCTTGAAGATAAGGAACGCTATCAAACGGTTTATTCAAAGGAACTTGGTTCTGCTGCCGCTCCGACAGCCGGACTTCATTTTACTGTGGAACAGCTTCAGCAGATAAAAGATATGGGTGTAGATATTGCCTATGTTACACTCCATGTCGGACTTGGAACATTCCGTCCGGTTAAGGAAGACGATATTCTTGATCATAAAATGCATAGTGAACATTATCATCTGAGTCAGGAAACAGCTGATAAAATAAATAATACAAGAACAAACGGAGGCAGAGTTATAGCTGTCGGAACAACGTCCTGCCGTACTCTTGAGAGTATGCAGCTTGAAAACGGACTTGTAAAGCCTGGCGATGGCTATACGGATATATTCATTTATCCGGGGTATAAATTCAAGCTTCTTGATGGTCTTATTACAAATTTCCATCTTCCGGAAAGTACGCTTATCATGCTTGTTTCTGCATTTTTAGGGTATGAGAAGACAATGAATGCCTATAAAATCGCTGTTGAGGAGAAATACAGATTTTTCAGTTTCGGAGATGCAATGGCAATATTGTAATTTATAATTAAAAGGAGAAAAATATGGAACTTTCAGCTTATTTTAAAAGCATTGTGGATCAGGACATATGTGCAGTTGTAATATGCGATACTCAGCACAGAATAATTTACATGAATCCTTCTGCGGTTAAACGCTATGAAAAGCGGGGCGGTAATGCTCTTGTCGGAAAATCACTTATGAATTGTCATAACAGCGATTCAAACAATAAAATTGAAAAAGTTATGGAATGGTTCAGAGCTGACAGGAATAACAACAGAATATTTATTTATCATAATCCAAAGGAAAATAAGGATGCCTATATGATTGCTTTGAGAAATGATGGGGGAGAGCTTATCGGATATTATGAAAAGCATGAATACCGTACAGCAGAAACAGCTTCTGTATATGAAGGACTTACTTTGTAAGATAAGGAGAATAATATGAAACGACGGACAGATGCAAAATCTATGCTGATAATTATCGGCAGTATATTTGCACTTTTAGGATTTATATTTACAGCAGTCGGTGTAATATCGCTGATAAAAGATATGTCATTCATGAGAAATGCAGAAACGACAGATGCAGTTATAACTGATATTGAAAGTGAGCATTACGGAAGTGGTGAGGACAGGAAAACAAGGCACACTGTATGGGTTGAATATACTGTTGACGGAACTGATTATTCTGAAGTACTTAATGAAATGACTGACAATTATTCATCATCAATGCGTGAAGGAAAAAGTATTAAGGTGTATTATGATCCGGATAACCCTTCTGATGTGAGAACAGTTTCGTATGTCCTTGAAATAGTTTTCTTTTCTCTGGGACTTCCGTTTCTGATAGTGGGTGTGATTTTTGCCGCAGTAAATATTTCAGCAAAGAAAAAGATAAAACGTCTGATACAAAACGGAGAAGCTGTTACAGGAAAGATAATTAATGTCAGAATGAATGTAAATGTCAGAATAAACAATATTCATCCTTACAAGGCAGACTGCGAAGTTATAAATCCGTTTGACGGTCAGAGATATCTGTACAGTTCGGGAAATATAACATACGACATAAGAAATTTTACCGGAGAAGATGTGACTGTATATGTAGACAGGAAAAATCCTAAGAATTATTATGTTGATGTGGAAGGACTTATTGAAAAAAAGACAGCCGTATCCGGAAACGATTATATTGATTACAGAAAATAAAAACTGAGGTGGATAAATGTACACATTACTGAAAAAAGAAGGCAAGGCAAGGAGAGGTCAGTTTGAAACTGTTCACGGAACTTTCCAGACACCATGTTTTATGAACGTCGGAACAGCGGCGGCAATAAAGGGCGGAATATCTTCGCTTGATTTAGTTGATCTGAAATGTCAGGTGGAGCTTTGCAACACCTATCATCTGCATCTGCGTCCGACAGACAAGGTCATTAAGGAAATGGGCGGTCTTCATAAATTTATGAACTGGCATCGTCCGATTCTGACGGACAGCGGCGGATTTCAGGTATTTTCTTTAGCCAAGCTGCGTAAGATTAAAGAGGAGGGAGTTTACTTTTCTTCACACATAGACGGCAGACGTATTTTCATGGGGCCGGAAGAAAGTATGCAGATACAGTCAAATCTTGCGTCGACAATTGCCATGGCATTTGATGAATGTATTGAAAACCCTTCGCCGCATGATTATGCCGCAAATTCAATCGAACGTACCACACGCTGGCTTTACCGCTGCAAGGAGGAAATGGAAAGACTGAACTCACTGAGCGATACCATCAATAAAAAACAGATGCTTTTCGGAATAAATCAGGGCTGTACTTATGATGATCTGAGAATAAAGCATATGGAGGATATTGCAAAGCTTGACCTGGACGGTTATGCTATCGGCGGACTTGCGGTCGGAGAATCGACAGAGGAAATGTATAGGATAATTGACGTTGTTGAGCCGTATATGCCTGCTGACAAACCAAGATATCTTATGGGGGTAGGAACACCTTCAAATATAATTGAGTCGGTGGCAAGAGGCGTTGATATGTTTGACTGCGTAATGCCTAGCCGTAATGCAAGACATGCAACTGTATTTACATGGTCGGGAATAATGCATCTGACAAATAAGTGTTACGAAACAGACAGCCGTCCGATTGATGAGGAATGTGACTGTCCTGTATGCAGGAACTTTACAAGGGCGTATGTGCGTCATCTGTTCAAGGCAGGGGAAATGCTTGCAGGACGGCTTGCGGTTATGCACAATCTTTATTTTTACAATACTCTTGCAGAAAAAATAAGAGATGCACTTGACAAGGGAGAATTTGAAAGTTTCAGAAATAAATATTCTTCATTGCTTGCACAGAGAATATAGGGGGACATATGAGTGTAATAGAACTGATTTTAATAGGTGTTGGTCTGTCAATGGACGCATTTGCGGTATCTGTTACAAACGGACTTTGCTGTAAGAACATCGGAGCCGGAAGAACAGTCATGACCGGTGTCTGTTTCGGAGTGTTTCAGGGCGTAATGCCGCTTACCGGTTATTTTCTGGGATGCGGATTTACAAAATACATCACTGCATTTGACCATATTATAGCACTTGTTCTTCTCGGATTTATAGGCGGTCAGATGATATGGGAGTCTTTCAGGAAAGATGATGAAAAGAGTGAGAGCAATATCCTGACCGGAAAAATGCTTTTTATGCAGGGTATTGCAACAAGTATTGACGCTCTGGCGGTAGGGGTAAGCTTTGCGGCTCTTGATAATGTAAATATAGCATTTGCTGCGACAACAATCTGCTGTATAACATTTGTAATCAGCATCGCAGGCGTACTGATAGGAAAAAAGTTCGGAAATATGTTAAACAGCAAGGCACAGCTTGTCGGTGGACTTATCCTTGTGGGAATCGGAATTAAAATATTTGTTGAACATACATTTTGCAGCTGATGCAGTGCGGTTATTGTTCATAAACGCTTATAAACCAACAAAATATTATAAAAAAACCCCGTTTCAAAAAACGGGGTTTTGTGATACAATTTTATAAAGAAATCGAAAGGAAGGAAAAAATATGCTGACAACATTAAAGAAAGAAAAAATTGTATCACACGAAAAGGCTACATATATGGAAGTCCTGGGTGCAAACAGAGTGATATATCGTGTAACCTCTGCAAAGGTTACAAAGGATAAAACTGAAAGCAATGTGTTTGGTATTGAAGCTGAAACACGCATAGGTCCTGTCAGGATAAAGGAAACAATAGATGATTTTTCAGCAGATGTAAAATCAGCGGTGAAGTTTGCGGAATTCCTTGTAAAGTATAATATAAAGCCGTCGCTTATTTATAATGCGGCACTTTGTTTTCTGAGAGAAACTATAGAATGAAAAATTTACTGAAATTGGATTAAACTATTGAAATTCAAATGAAATTGGTGTATAATTGATTTATCAAGTTTACACGAAAGGAATTTTGATATGTATAATAATCTTATGGATACAATCGGCTTCGTTTCAAAATATGATCCTGAAGTCGGACAGGCAATGGACAAGGAACTTGCAAGACAGAAGAGAAATCTTGAACTTATTGCAAGTGAAAATATCGTTTCCCCTGAAGTAATGGCAGCAATGGGTTCTGTTCTTACAAACAAATATGCAGAAGGCTATCCGGGTAAGCGTTACTACGGCGGATGCGAATGCGTTGACATTGTTGAAAATATTGCAATTGAAAGAGCAAAGAAACTTTTTGGCGCTGAATATGCAAATGTTCAGGCACATTCAGGTGCACAGGCAAATACTGCTGTTTATTTTGCACTGCTTGAACCGGGCGACACAGTTATGGGTATGAGCCTTGCACACGGCGGACACCTTACACATGGTTCACCTGTTAATCTTTCAGGAAAATATTTCAACTTCATCTCATATGGGCTGGGCGATGATGAGAGAATTGACTATGACAAAATTGAAGAACTTGCAAAGGAAAACCTTGCCGCTCTTGAAAAGGGCAGTGAAAATCTTGCTGCTCATATTGATAATCTCCATAAATTCGGCGTGCCTGTTGTTGTTGCTATCAACCATTTTTATGCCGATACAGATAAGGAAATTGAATTTATTGAAAAATTCTGTAAGCAAAAGGGCGCTGATTTTGCCGTTACTAAGTGTTTTGCAGAGGGTGGTGCAGGAAGTATAGACCTTGCAAATAAGGTAATAAAAGCCTGCGAAAAAGAAAATAATTTCCGTTTTCTTTATGATATTAATATGCCGATTTATGAAAAAATCGAAACTATCGCAAAGGAAATTTACGGCGCAGACGGTGTTGAATATACTAAAGAAGCTAAAAAGAGTATTGATGAATTTATCAAACTTGGTTGCGATAATATGCCTGTTTGTATGGCAAAAACTCAATACAGCCTTTCCGATAATCCGGCTTTGCTCGGCAGACCTCACGGTTTTAAGATTACCGTTTCAAGCGCATCTCTTTCAAACGGCGCCGGTTTTCTTGTTTGTCAAACCGGCTCTGTTATGACTATGCCGGGGCTTTCAAAATCTCCTGCAGCTTATAAAATTGACATTGACGAAAATGGCAATACAGTCGGTCTTTTCTAAGGGGATACTATGAAGGAATATAAAACTCATTCGTATGAAGAAACTGTAAAACTCGGAGAAATGGTTGCCAAAAGCTTGCCTAAAGGTTCTGTTGTGGCTTTTCTCGGCGGGCTTGGTATGGGCAAAACCGCTTTCACAACCGGATTTGCCAAAGGACTTGGCATTGACGTTGATGTTTCCTCACCGACCTTTGCAATTTGCAATACTTATATCGGAGAGGAAAATACACTTTATCATTTTGATATGTATCGTGTTGACGGTTGGGATGACCTTTATTCAACCGGATTTTTTGACTTTCTTGAAACCGATGCATATATGGCGATTGAGTGGAGTGAAAATGTTTACGGCGCTTTGCCTGATGATACGCTGATGATTGAGATTGAACGTATCGGCGAAAATGAAAGGCTTTTTAAAATGTATAAAAAATCAGAGGAAGAAGAATGATTTTATCTGTTGACTCTTCGGCGGTTACGGCATCTGTTGCTTTGACTGACGGAAAAAAGGTTATTAAAAGTGAATTTATCAATGCAGGTCTTACCCACAGCGAAACGCTTTTACCTATGATTAAAATGGTAATGGGGGATTATAAAATATCTGACCTTGACGCAATTGCAGTTACGGCAGGTCCCGGCTCTTTTACCGGTGTAAGAATCGGTGTAGCAACGGTTAAAGGGCTTGCATTTAATGATAATATTCCTTGTGTCAGCGTTTCAACGTTAGAAGCGATTGCGTGTAATTTTCTTGATGAGGATTGCATTGTTTGCTCGGTTATGGACGCAAGGCGTATGCAGTTTTATAATGCTATTTTTGAAATAAAAAACGGCAAAGCGGTAAGACTTTGCGAGGATAGGGCAATTTCTATTGACGATTTGAAAAATGACCTTAAAAAGTATGAAAAAGTAATTATCGCAGGCGACGGCGCACGTCTTTGCTATGATAATTTAGGTATTGACAATATAATTTTAGCGCCTGAGGATAAAAGATATCAATGCGGTCAGGGTGTCGCCCTTGCTGCAGAAAATAAAGAAAAAATTTCAGCCGCCGCTCTTATGCCTGTTTATTTAAGGCTAAGTCAGGCAGAACGGGAGCTTAAGCTAAAAAAGAAAGACAAGGAGAATTAATATGATAGCATTAGGCAGTGACCATGCAGGTTTTTCACTTAAAGAGGAAATCAAAAAGCATCTTGACGAAACAGGAGTTGAATATGTTGACGTAGGTTGCTACTCACCAGAAAGGTTTGATTATGCAATTTCTGCTCAAAAGGCTTGCGATAAGGTAGTATCGGGCGAGTGCACGGCTGCAATTCTTTGCTGCGGAACAGGTGTTGGCATTTCTATGGCAGCAAATAAGGTTAAGGGTATTCGTGCTTGCTGTTGCAGCGATTATTTCAGCGCAAAATATACAAGGCTTCATAATGATGCAAACGCTCTTTGTATGGGAGAGAGAGTTATCGGGGCAGGTCTTGCAATCGAACTTGTTGACGTTTTCCTTAATACAGAATTTGAGGGCGGCAGGCACCAAAATCGTGTTGACCAAATAATGGCAATTGAAAAGGGCGAAAAGCTTTATTAATTGATGCCTCGGCGAGGATAAGCAAAAAATAATTGATTTCATTAAACAAAAGTTTAAATAAAAATAACAAAACCCTCCTTGTTGAGCACTCAACAGGGAGGGTTAATTTTATGTGTATGTTTAGTTGTTTTCGGCGTCGCTGAGCTTTTGACCCATAAGCACACCCATAACAGATGCCATCATAAGTCCTCTTGTCCAGCCGGAGCTGTCACCGAGGCAATGAAGCCCTTTGATATTAGTGTTAAGATTTTCGTCCATCTTAACCTTGTTTGAATAGAACTTAAGCTCAGGGCTGTAAAGTAATGTTTCAGTTGAGGCAAAGCCGGGTACAACAATGTCAAGCATTTTGATAAATTCAATAATGTTTGTCATTGCACGGTAAGGCATAGCTGCTGTGATGTCGCCTGCAACTGCGTCCTTAAGTGTCGGCTTAACATTACTCTTGTTAAGCTCATACTGCCATGTTCTCTTGCCGTCAAGGATGTCACCGAAGCGCTGTACCATAATGTGACCTGCGCCAAGCATATTAGTAAGTTCGCCGACCTTTTGAGCATATTCAATAGGCTGATTAAACGGCTCTGTGAAGTTGTGGCTTACAAGGATTGCAAGGTTTGTGTTTTCGCTCTTTTTATCTTTAAAGCTGTGTCCGTTTACAACAGCAAGGTCGTTATCGTAGTTTTCCTGCGCAACAAAGCCGCCCGGATTTTGGCAGAAAGTACGTACTTTATTCTTCCACGGTCTCGGATAACCGATAAGCTTAGATTCGTAAAGCGCCTCGTTTACTTTTTCCATAACTTCGTTTCTGCACTCAACCCTTACGCCGATATCAACAGTACCGGGTTTGTGAGCAATGTTGTGCTCAATGCAGAGCTTGTCAAGCCAATCAGCACCACGTCTGCCTGTTGCAATAACGATTTCAGGAGCATTGATGATAACGTCTTTACCTTTATCGTCAATAATTACGCCCTTGCAAACGCTGTCCTCTATAATGATATTCTTACATTCTGTTGAGAACATCATATCAACATCGTTGTCGGCAAGGAAATTTTGAATTTTAAGATAAAGCTCCTGCGCCTTTTCTGTTCCTAAGTGGCGAATAGGGCAGTCAACAAGCTTTAAGCCTGCCTTGATAGCATTCTTTCTGATTTCCTTGATAGCATCGCCTGTGTTAATTCCCTCAATCTTGGTGTCCGCACCGAATTCAAGATAAATCTTGTCCGTATAGTTGATAAGTTCCTGAGCAAAGTCCTCACCGATAAGCATTGGCAAATCTCCGCCGACTTCATAGCTTAAGCTTAATTTACCGTCAGAGAATGCGCCCGCGCCTGAAAATCCTGTTGTAATTGCACAGCTCGGCTTGCAGTTTACGCAGTGACCGACCTCAGCCTTAGGACAATGACGCTTTTCAACAGGTTTACCTTTCTCGATTAAAAGCATTTTCTTTTTTGTGCCACGCTTGATAAGTTCAAGTGCAGTGAAAATACCGGCAGGTCCGGAACCTACAATTATCAAATCGTAATTCATATATATACTCCTTTTTTTGCAAAAAAATAAAGCCGTGCTGCAATAGCTCGACTTAAGTTTCATGTCTTATTATTATCTATTGCACATTATATTAGCATATTTGAAATAGTTTGTCAATACAAGAGGCAGCTTTGTTTTAATTATTGTTGCATATAAAATAATAATCTGTTATAATTTATTTGTAATATTATTTTTTACGAGGATTTTAATGGAACAGAGTAAGTCAATTAAAGAAATACTTGATACATACGGCAAGTATACAGGCCTTACCATGGGCACATCTATGAAGCCGCTTATTCACGAACAGCGTGATAATATTATTGTCGTTAAAAATAAAGGCAGGTTAAAAAAATATGACGTTCCTGTTTATGTAACAAAGCAGGGAAAGTATATTATGCACCGCATTGTTAAGGTGTGCGATGACCATTATGTTATTGTAGGCGATAATTTAATCAAAAAGGAATATGTAACAGACGATATGATTTGCGGTGTGCTTGTGGGTTTTTATAAAGACGGCAAAAAATATATCGATTGCCAAAACTCTAAGGCATATAAGCTTTATTCCAAGATTTGGGTTGCTCTTTTGCCTGTTCGCCCTTTTATTCTTCTTTTCCCAAGAGGAATTAATTGGATTAAAAGGCATATTTTCAAAAAGAGGTGACGTTTATTTATGGCTAAAAAAATCCGCAAAAAGGATAAAAATGTTCTTAAATGGATGTTCACTGTTTGCAAAAAGCAGGTACCGTTGATGATTTTGCTTGTTGTTCTTAATGCAATTTATGGCGTTTCATCTGTTTTTTTTGCTAAGTTTTCTAAAAACATTATTGACGGTGCAACCCAGGCAAAGGATTTCAATATTGTCATTAAATTTGCACTTTGTATGCTCGGTTTGGTAGTATTTCAAATGGCTTTGAATATTACTAAAAACAGCTTGAGCGAGCGCTGCAGTGCAAGGCTTGAGATGATACTTAAAAAGTATATTCTTGATTTGGTGATTAAAAAGGATTATCAAAAGGTAACTACGTTTCATACAGGTGATTTGCAAAACCGTATGTTTAATGATGCCACTCTTGTTGCATCGGGATTTACAACAATTATTCCCGAATCGGCTTTCTTCGGCGCAAAGCTTTTGAGTGCGCTTATTTATTTAATTATCATTGATAAGATTTTTGCACTTATATTTATTGTCGGCGGCTGTACTGTTTTTATCATTACCCGCTTTTTCAGAAAAACGCTTAAAAGGCTTCATAAAAAAGTGCAGGAAACAGAGGGAAAAACACGTTCCTTTATTCAGGAAATCTTGTCAAATATTCTTGTTATTAAGGCTTTTTCGGTTGAAAACAGAATTAATGAAACTACAGATGAACTTCAAGATGATAATTTTAAAGCACGTATGAGAAAACGAAACTTCAGTATATGTGCTAATGTAGGTCTTGGCGCCGTTTTCAGTGTGGGCACTGTTTTTGCCATTGCTTTTGGTGCATACAGTATTTTGTTTAACGGTATGACGTATGGTACGGTAACGGCTATTATTCAACTTGTAAATCAGGTTCAGTCGCCGTTTGTTTCTCTTTCCGGTATTATGCCTAAGTATTATACCACTATCGCTTCTGCCGAAAGAATTATGGAACTTGACGATTTGCCGAATGAAAAAGAAATTAACCAAAGTGATATAAATGTTTCGGCTACATATAAGAGCCTTAAATCGATTGAATTTGAAAATATTTCGTTTAAATATGACCGTGATATTATTCTTGATAACACCTCGCTGAGCATCAAAAAAGGTGATTTTGTAGCAATAATGGGCATTTCCGGTATCGGCAAAAGTACGCTTTTAAAGCTTCTTTTGGGTGTATTTAATCTTAACTTTGGTAAAATTTATCTTGATACAAACAACGGTAAAATCCCTATTGACAAAAATACACGAAAGCTTTTCTCTTATGTTCCGCAGGGCAATATGCTTATATCGGGAACAATTAAGGACAATATTACTTTTATTAATCCCGATGCAAGCGACACTGAAATTGAGGAAGCAATAAGAATAAGCTGCGCTAAGCAGTTTATTGACGAGCTTCCGTTGGGACTTGAAACCGTAATAGGTGAAAAAGGCTTGGGACTTTCCGAAGGGCAGGTGCAACGCCTTGCAATTGCAAGAAGTTTGCTTGCCAATTCTCCGATTTTGCTTCTCGACGAGGCTACCTCCGCTCTTGACGAAAAGACGGAAAAGGAATTTTTAACTAATCTTAAAGCGCTTGATAATGTTACTTGCATTATTGTTTCTCATAAGAAAGCTGCGCTTGATATTTGTAATAAAACCATTCAAATCAAAAACGGTAAAATTATAAGTGAGGGGTAAATATGTTGCTTACTAAATGGGGTAAAATGCTTGATAAAAATAATCCTCTTAGTGAATATCCAAGGCCGCAGTTCGTTCGTGACAGCTATATAAGTCTTAACGGAATGTGGAAATGTGCTTTTTACGGTATGCCTGATTGTGATGACGAAATGTTTAGGTACGATATTTGCGTGCCTTTTTCGCCTGAGTCTTATCTTTCGGGTGTTCACAGAACGCTTGAACCCGGTGAATTTTTAATTTATAAGAGAAAATTTGAAATTCCAAAAGGTTTTAATAAGGGCAGAGTGTTTATCAATTTCGGTGCAGTTGACCAAATCGCAACAGTTTTTATTAACGGCGCACAGGTAGGTTCTCATAAAGGCGGATATACACCGTTTAAATTTGAAATAACCGATTATATTAAAGACGGTGAAAATGAAATAAGAGTAGTTTGCCTTGATTTTTCAGATACTAACGAATTTTCACGAGGTAAGCAGAAAATTAAGCGTGGCGGTATTTGGTACACTTGTCAAAGCGGTATTTGGCAAAGCGTTTGGCTTGAATCAACCCCTAAAAAATTCCTTGAAAAGGTAAAAATTACACCCGACTATGATAATTCAAACGTATCGTTTGAATATTTCGGAACAAATGACGTTGAGGTGTCAATCTTTGACGGCGATAAATTAATAGCCAAAACAAAGGATACCTGCGTATCAATCCCCGATTTTAAATCGTGGTCACCCGAATCTCCGTTTTTATATAATGTTGAATTTTCAGCTTGCGGAGAAACGATAAAATCATATTTCGGTATGCGTAAATTTTCAGTCGGCACAGATAAAGACGGTATCAAAAGGCTGTTTTTGAATAATAAGCCGTATTTCCATAATGGGCTTCTTGATCAAGGCTATTATCCCGACGGTCTTTTAACTCCTCCGTCGAATGAGGCAATGAAATTTGATATTGAATACGTTAAATCGGCAGGATTTAATATGCTTAGAAAGCACATTAAGGTTGAACCGCTTTTATGGTATCATTATTGCGATGTTAACGGCATTATCGTTTGGCAGGATATGATAAACGGCGGTGGCAAATACGGTCTTGAAATATCCGTTATTCCGTTTGTTAATATCACGCTTAACGATAA
>OLWA01000508.1_pt1 | contig 48469 bp, 52 predicted proteins | sample 1673251 | NCBI WGS metagenome assembly OLWA01 (sample SAMEA3178937, study PRJEB25190) | human gut metagenome | biome: human gut; feature: human-associated habitat; material: faeces | place: Austria | collected 2013 | reverse complement strand
TTATGTGTATTTGGAATTTCTCATTTTGGCTTGTACTATTTATATTCTAGCACCAAGATATATTATGAACATAGATATCATTATCATTACAAAGAAGCATCTTCATTCTTTAGAGCGTCATTATAGTATTTAGGGGTAATTCAGAATGGTGATCCTGAAAGAATTGTAATAGAAAAATCTCAGGCCATTAATTCATTATTCTTTCCTAAAAAATAGAAGCCAAAGATTAGATTATTCTTACAAAAAGCATTTAAGGAGGAACAAACGTTAATGAATAAGTTGGAAAATTTAGAAAATTTAGAAAATTTAGAAATGGTATTGTTTGACTTTGATGATACGCTGTGCATACATAATCATCGCTCGGATGCTTATGAGGAAATGATGGAATATTTGTCATATATTCATTCAGGTGAAACATTTCCAAATCATGGAATAAATCAAAAACCGAATTTGCAGTTAAAGAAATTCATGGATTATCTTGCTTATAAGAATATCCCTATGGGTTTAATTAGCGGAGTGCGTGATTGTAAGACTGCGGAAAGAAAGATCAAATGGGTTAAAGAAAATTACGGTTATTTACTGGAAAATTACTGTGTATCCAGTCAGGAACAGAAGATTATTGAACTTAAGGTCCTTGCAAAGGTTAATAGGCTTCATGAAAACCAGATTGCTATTATTGATGATATGTATCCAAACCTTGAAAAAGCAGAGAGTGAGGGATTCATTGCTCTTTCACCAATGCAGGTTGTTAATTTGTTCAATGAAGAATCTGAGCAGAAGTCCGCTACAAGGATTATACAAGATTGCGATTTTCCACTGCAGGATCAACTGAGAGGTAAGTATATCTTCTGGAATATAGATGGCACTTTAGCTGCATACCGGTTTAATGGCCATGTTTCAGATCCTGACGGCACCACTAATGGTATGAGTTTAAAAGAGATTGATGATGGTGTCTTTCTTAAGAGGAAGCCGTCCTGTCATATGCAGATGGTGCTGTCTACATGTGGCGCGAAGCAGAATATTGTGATGGGACACTGTCAGGTGCAGAAAGAAATGGATGATAAACAGCTCTGGCTGGACAAGTATTATCCAAGTATCACAGAACGTTTACTTGTATCAGAAGATAAATCAAAAGCAGATACCATTTTACAATACTGTAAGGATCATGATATTAGCTTACAAGATGTGGTATTTGTTGATGATGTAATTCCATTTTTGCATGAAGCGGAGCGAAAAGGAATTACATCGTTTCATATCAGCAGTTTTTTGGATTGGGATTTCGAAGGGAGATAGAAATGTTAAACAGTTATATTAAGTTATTGCAGCATGCGGCAGAGGCGATAACAAATGTTAGCAGATCTAATGCCGGCGCTGCATTGTATTTTCAGGCAGTAGGATATGAATTTGTTGTTGCAGTCCCAGTCTTAGTGTTTTACTACGGAATTCATAAAGGTGGTCTTGCTTCAAAGACTTTAAAGAAGTTTTCTGAGATAGTCTTAGATAGTTATCAAGCTAATGGTGAACGTTATCGTTTATGTAGTTCTTTTGTGACTAGTAATAAAGAGTCACGCATCGAAGCATATGAAAAATTATGTACATTGCTTACTAAATATTGTAAAGAATTTACTGCACTAAATTGGTATGATTGCGTTCCTGGTGATACTCTTGAAGATAAGAGAAGGTTTTTGAAAGAAGATAAACATTTTTCTAACATTTTACAAGGTCTTCCATCCTTACCTCACTGTCTCACAGGAGATGCTTCATTTAAGTATCTTATTTGTCCAGATGTATTTTATAGTATAGCACATCCAAAGAGGTCTACTTCTGTGCTTACTGATCGTGTGAAAGAGTTATATCCAACAGATGCAGATTATCGACGTGACTTAAGAAGTTTCCAAATCAAGTGTAAAGCAATTCTTATTATTGCTTTAGTTTTGTATGCAATTTTCCTGCTTCCATTATGCCTGATGTTCTTTTGAGCAGTCATGAGAACTAAAAACTATTATTACTTCAGACTTGAGGTGTTAGGGTTATTTAATATGGAGATTTAAATTATTCATGGGTGTAGAGTTTAAAAGCTCTACACCCATTTGTGCTTTAGTACAAATAAATTTAAGGAGGCAACATTATGAATTTATGTGTTGATTGTAACTTATTGTTCGCTGAGCTGGAGAAGCATGATTTTTGCCCTGGTTTTTCAGCAGTTATCTATGGAGTATTTGATAAATGCCAGGTGGACTACTGGCATCGCGGAGATTTTGTCTGTTGCATTAAATCAGAGGGAATGATTGCAACTAGCGTATTCTTTGTTATTGGGAATGAATTAAGAGATGACTTCACTACTTACTCTAGTATTATTAAGTTCCTGGATGCCGCTGACCATCTAGATGTTCACTGGAAACCATCCATTCTCAAGACGTTTGAAAATGTTATATTTAGCAGTCATTCTGATGCATTTGCTAAATATAAGGAGATGCTTACTGTATTTCCAAAATTCACACCAGCATTTAAGGAATTGTTTGCAGAAGAGATGGATGCTCTTGCAGGATCTGATACGCAAATTCAGATCAAACCGGATTTGTCTAAAATTTATATAAGTGAAGAACATGAATATTGCTATATTGTAGCTGCTTCACCTGATAGTGTTTATATGAAGCGGCTCAATAACTCATCTTTTGGTAGTGAACTGGATTATCGTGAACTGCAGAAGTTTACAATAGATCCAGAAGCTTTTAATGAATTGCATTCTTTATTATTGACAGTATTACACGATCTTTCTTCCATTATCAGAATAGATAATTTGCCGAAAGCTAATGGTGGATCTTTAAAATATTATAATGAATCAGATCGTATAGATCAATCTTACACTATAGCTAGTCCGAATTTTCAAATGAAACTCTATGCACTGATTGGTGTTTCCTGCCACTTAACTGACAATTCACGCACGATTAACCAAGATAAAAAATGCCAGGCCAGCGATATTATTGACATCTTTTCAGGATATAATAATAACACTAAGTGTTTTCATGATTTTCTTATACAACTCATGAAAACGTTTGCCCCTATTTTACTTGGCGATCTGGCATTGCGGAAACAGCTTTTTGATTATTTGTACACACTTGAGGATGATGACAATTCCATTAATGCACAGCAGCGTGGGTTACCAAGTAGTGAAAATATTGGTTCATTACCAGCAAGTGAGCAATCAACAAGTATTGATTTTGCTTCATTTGCATGTGAACCTGAGGATTTTACACATGGTTCAATTTTTACAGAGCCACTGTATTATTTCCTTAATTTGTCTTCTGATGCAGATTACAAGAAGTACTCTGCCAAGTTAAAGGGTGATAATGTTGCATTCTCAGGTGAATATTCTCTTTCTACAGAGTTGTCTAATAATACAAAAATTAATCTTTGTGATCAAATTCCGGAAGTCTTTTTGCATACTCGGATACCTGTTATTTTTGTTGTTGATAGCTTTTCAGTTTTACAAGATAACACTGATTGGGTAAATAAACGTTCTGATTTATTGGATGGGGTAATGGACAAAGAAGGAACCACAAAGTTTTTGAAAGATATTGTTTCTGAACAGTCGCCTTCTGCAATCATAATTTAGAGAGAAGGAGGCTTTATGAAACAGATTGAACTTTCGTCATTGCCAGATATAATTTATAATCTTCAAAATTGGAAATGTGTACATAAAAAATTGTATTCCGTGTATATGACGCGACCATTATTTGGAACAGAATGTTATAATGCCCACGAAGATTGTCATTATGTTACAGATCAAAATAAGCAGTTTATTTTGAGTGGGTTGAGTGGTGAATTTTGGGTAATTAATGAAGTACAGCTCTCTAACACTTATACGTTTGCTGATGGGACACCTATAACTACTGCGTCTTTGAAGAAAATAAGTTTACCGACTGGTGAGATACCTTGGCATAAGATTGTAACGAATTATGGGAATGTTACTAATTACGCCTTTCATTTATCACTGAATTATATAAATTATCCAGTAAAAACTCTTTTGGGTGACATTTTAATTGCAAACCGGGAAGGTATTGAGCACGGCAGTGGTGATTTTTTAGTTTGCTCTGCATTAGCTAATGGAAAGCCTAATCTAAGAGATATGTGGGTTGTGAATGGTGTACATTTTCTAGACAAATACAGTATAAAAGATTCCTCGCATATGGCATGCGAGGAATCTTTACTTGAACCAGTTTTCCCTTCAAAAGATTTTGTAAAATTTAAAATTTAGGAGGTTTTATGGAACACAAAGGGTTTGATCAGTATACAGCTGATCTTTTAACATTAGGACGATACATAGCAGATGCTGCAAATATTAAATCATGCACAAATGATGATTATACTGAATTGGCACAGAAATTCTTCTTGTATCATCTTAATTCTTCCAATGCAGGAAATCTTTTTCAAGATATTCCAAATGATGACACTTTTCATAAGCATCTTCATCAAATAACAAAACAGCTACTAGTTGGAAGTCTGCGATACATTCAGCTTATTCTAATTCAGTTTCTTTTAAGTGATAATTTCACTACTGGTTTTGCAAGTAAGACAATTGATCTCAGAACAGAAGATGCTTGCTGCAGTGTTGCACTTTACAACATTATAGACGATTTTTATTTAGATAATGTTCCATTTTACGTTTACGACTTTACAGAGTATTGTAAAAAATTTGTTGCAATTAAAAAGATTGAGAGTGCTGCTAAAGGTGCTGCTGCAAAACTTCTCAATGAACTTACTGGGACTATGAATGTTCCTATTATATTGGAAGCTGGATATTTACATTATGGAGACTATGAGGTTTTTTCAAACAATTTGGATGCACATGACATTGTGCCCGATATAGTAAAATATTATGAATCTCTCGGCTTCAAGAATGTAAATAATAACATTGGTCATGATGAAGAGTCAGTTGTTATGCTTTATGACAAAACGAACTTATTTAGCGAGGAACCGAAGAACATATTTATTTAGTTAAGAAAGGGGTTAATTATGAATAATGAGGGACAATATGCAAATCTTGAGTTAGGAAAGACCTATAATTTTATGGGTTACAAATGGACGGCCTGCGAACTGATCAACAATGGTAAAACACTTGTGATTCAGTCCCATGTGGTAACCAATGGTGCATGGCCTGGCTTGGTAATATCGCAGTTTGGGAATGGTAATTACTATTCCAAATCCATTGATGGCCAGGATATCAGTGGTTATGATAATAAGCTTAAGGAACTGTACAATGCTATCAAGGATGCTGAGGATATGTCTGCTACTTATGGTAAGGGACTGTTCCTTATTGGCAAAGAAAAAGTCGGGTTTACCGAATTGGGTGAACCAGGTTCTGGAAATTACTGGGCGGCATTAAAGGCAGTAGCGGAAAACGCCCGCCAGTTAGGGTCTGGCAACAACTTTGTGTGGCTCGGTACCGTTGACGGTGGTGCCCACGCATGTTGTCTGCACTCAAGCGGTAGCATCCATGGCCATGAAAGCGGCTGCAACCAGAATCTATACTATGTTATTGCCCCAGCTTTCAATTTAGATTTGTCTAAAGTTGAAATCAAAGGCGATGAGATTATTAAAAAGGCTAAATTTGATTTCGCTTCAATGGCAGTGGCAACACCTTCTGATAATAATCTATCTGCTAGCAGCAATCATACCTCAATGTCTGCAGCAGATGCTAAAACTCTATTTAAGGATTTTGCTGAGCGTTTACCTTCTGGTAAATTTTATGAAATGTCACAGAACAATAGTTCCATTCAACCTGATGATTCGGCTGTAGAAAATCGTAAGGCACAATTTATAATTGCTGAACAGGGAATAGCTGAACTTGCAGGTGCAGTGACAGCACAATCTGATTCATCAAAAGAATTAACAGATGATGACAGACTTATTGAGTTGTGTAAAGAAGCCTCACAACGTGCAGCATCTAACGATTCATATGTTCCAAACTTAGTTTTGCAGATTTGCAAAAGATTTAATTGGGATGCCAATGAGCGGTATGATGATGTTGAAGAAATTCTTTCACAAATTGTATCTACTGGATTGCAAATTACATCAGAGACTGTGAGCAAATCAGACATTTTTCAACGTATGTTTTGCCTGCTGACGAACTTAAACTTTACAGATTTTATTCATAATTATATTAGTCAGCCAGTTTCTGCTGATTCACCAAAGAAAATGGATCTTTAATTATGTGAAAGTGTGGTTTACAAAGAATTGTGAATATTGATAATTTAAATGAAATAAAGAAAGAGATCGTAACATCCATGAAAATTATGGATGTTACGATCAAAGGCGTCAAGGAATCTGACGAATATAAAATGGCTCAGGCCTATAATCAAGGATTACGAGATGCTATGAATATCTTTGAAAGAAAAATAAAAGTTAGGGAAAAATAAAATGACAAAAATTTGGTTAGAAAACAATGAAGTGAAAAGTAATACGGATCTCTCAATTTTCGATTATGGTCAAATGAGAGAAATTCGTTTAGGTTTAGAGAGTAATCTTGATGTTTCATACTACGTGAAGCCAGAGTACAACTGGGCTCAAATGAAAGAAATTCGTCTAGGCTTGAATGAAAATCTTGATGTTTCACCCTACTCAAAACCCAAGTATAACTGGAATCAAATGAAAGAAATTCGATTAGGTTTAGAGGAAAATTTTGATGTTACACTTTACGCGAAGCCGGAGTACACACATTGTCAAATGAAAAAGATTCGTATAGGCTTGAAGGATAATCTTGATGTTACAGTTTATGCAAAGCCGGAGTACAATTGGGATCAAATGGAAGAAATCCGTGTGGGCTTGAAGAAAAATCTTGATGTTACGCTTTACGCAAAACCGGAGTACACATGGGGTCAAATGGAAGAAATTCGATTAGGTTTGGAGGCTGGCCTTGATGTTTCAGTCTATACAAAGCCGGAATACGACCATAATCAAATGAAAGAAATTCACTTAGGATTAATGAAAGATCTTGATGTTTCAATTTACGCGAATCAGGAGTATGACTGGGAGCAAATGAAAGAAATTCGCTTAGGTTTGGAAGAAAATCTTGATGTTTCAACATACGCAAGACCAGAGTACAACTGGGAGAAAATGGAAGAAATTCGTTTAAGTTTGGCAGCTGTATTAGGTAATATACCAAAGAAACTGGATCTTTAGGAGGAAACTAAAATGACAAAAGTTTGGTTAGAAAATAATGAAGTGAAAAGTGATATGGATCTTTCAATTTTCAACTATGGTCAAATGAGAGAAATTTACTTTGGCTTGAAGAATAATCTTGATGTTTCAGCATATGCGAAGCCGGAGTATAACTGTTATCAAATGAAAGAAATTCGGTTAGGCTTAGAGAGTAATCTTGATGTTACAATTTACGCAAAACCAGAATACAACCGGGAGCAAATGAGAGAAATTCATATAGGCTTGAAGGAGAATCTTGATGTTTCAATTTATGCAAAACCGGATTACAACTGTGGTCAAATGGAAGAAATTCGATTAGGTTTAGAGGAAGATCTTGATGTTTCAGCTTACGCAAAACCAGAGTACCCCTGTGCTCAAATGAGAGAAATTCGATTAGGTTTAGAGGAAAATCTTGATATTACAATCTACACAAATCCGGAATACAACCAGTATCAGATGGAAGAAATTCGGTTAGGTTTAGAGAGTAATCTTGATGCTACACTTTATGCGAAGCTGGAGTATAACTGTGATCAAATGAGAGAAATTCGCATAGGCTCAATGAAAAATCTTGATGTTACAATTTATGCAAAACCAGAGCTTGCCTCCGATCAGATGGAAGTTATTCGGTTAGGTTTAGAGGAAAATCTTGATGTTACAGCATATGTGAATCCAGAATACAACCGGGATCAGATGGAAGAAATGCTTTTAGGTTTGGAGAATAATCTTGATGTTTCAGCATATGCGAAGCCGGAGTATAACTGTTATCAAATGAAAGAAATTCGATTAGGCTTAATGAAAAATCTTGATGTTTCAGCTTACGCAAAACCAGAGTTTACCTCCGATCAGATGGAAGTTGTTCGCTCAGGTTTGGAAGAAAATCTTGATGTTTCAGTATACGCAAGATCAGAGTACAGTTGGGCTCAAATGGAAGAAATTCGATTAGGCTTAATGAACGATCTTGATGTTTCAATTTACGCGAATCAGGAGTATGACTGGGAGCAAATGAAAGAGATTCGTTTAGGCTTGAAGGACAACCTCGATGTTTTAGCATACGCAAGACCAGAGTGCAACATTTATCAAATGAAGAAAATTCGTTCAGATTTACTATATGCTATGAATAATACACCAAAGAAAATGGATCTTTAGGAGGAAACTAAAATGATAAAAGTTTGGTTAGAAAACAATGAAGTGAAAGGTGATACGGATCTTTCAATTTTTAATGATGCTCAAATGAACGAAATCCGCTTAGGTTTAACGAGAAATCTTGATGTTTCCATTTATGTAAAATTGGAGTACACCTGGGAGCAAATGGAAGAAATCCGCTTAGGCTTGGAGGACTGCCTCAATGTTAAACTTTACGCAAAGGCAGAGTACCACTGGGCTCAAATGAAAGAAATTCGTTTAGGTTTGATGAAAAATCTCGATGTTACGCTTTACGCAAATCCAGAATACAATCAGTATCAGATGGAAGAAATTCGACTAGGCTTAATGAAAAATCTTGATGTTTCAATTTATGCAAAACCAGAATATAACGGTGATCAGATGGAAGCTATCCGTTTAGGTTTAATGCAAAATCTTGATGTTTCAGTTTATGCAAAACCAGAGTACACGCGTAATCAAATGGGAGTTATTTGCATAGGCTTAATGAAAAATCTTGATGTTTCATCCTACGCAAAACCAGAGTACAACCAAAGTCAGATGGAAGAAATCCTCGCAGGTTTAGAGGCCGGCCTTGATGTTTCAGCATATGCAAAACCGGAGTATGATTGTATTCAAATGAAAGAAATTCGTTTAGGTTTAGCAAATGCATTTACAAATGATGATAAACTTGTTGAGCTGTGCAAAGAGGTTTTACAACGTACAGCTTCTGACAATTCCTATGCTAAAAGCTTACTTTTACAAATCTGCAAAAGACTTAATTGGGATATTAATAAGCGGTATAATGATGCCGAGAAAATTCTTTCACAAATTGTATCTACTGGATTACACATTACATCTGAGACGGTGAGTAAATCAGATATTTTTGAGCTTATGTTTCACCTTCTGACAGATTTAGATTTTGTAGACTTCGTTCATAATTATAGGGATCAGTCAGCTTCTGACAATACACCAAAGAAAATGGATCTTTAGTCGTGTAAAAGTGTATTTACAGAAAATTATGAATATTGATAATTTGTCAAGAATTTTGTGTAAGAAAATAGGGTGCAACAGCCCTATTTTCTTTTAGGAGGTATTATGATTAAAGAATTATATGTTAACCAGGCTTCAGTTAGTAAAAAAGAAGTTAAGATCTTGCAGGAGAGAATTAATGCATTATCATTGCCAAAAAGTAGAGCCAAGAGTTGTAACTGGTTAATGTTTACAGTATTCGCTTTACTTTTCTTTTTTATTTTCTTTTACACTGTGACAACATTATGCAGCTATTCAGACATTTTTGAACTTTCTGAGTTAGTTCAATACATTATTTTCTTTGGTATTTTATCTGTTCTTATTTTTGTAGCCTGTTGCTTGGCTTGGAAGATTTCTGCAGTTCCTACAATTGACAAGAAGTATATAGCCGCTAAACAGAATCAGCAGAACTTATTGCAGAGTGCACAGAATTTGACAGACTTAATTGATTTACAGGAAAATCTTAAATGTACTTTTGCTTCAAATAAAGACTGGCAGGCTTGCGTGACTGTTGATCATGTCTATTTATTTGAAAGTAAAGGTTCAGTTCTTGCTGTGCTAAAAGAATTTGAGCTTCCATCAGGTGCCGTTAGTGTAGAAGATCCATACAGTCTTGATTTTAGCATTATTGACAGTATGTATCAGGAATTAAGTGTTAAGGTTGCTTCCTGGAATAAGTAAGGGTGAGAAAAAATGAGAGAGTTGATTGAAATTATAAAAGGTATCTCAAATATACAGTTTTTAGTTATAAACAGCTTATTGGCAGTTTGCTTGCTTGTGAGAACGGTTTTCCTCTCAGTAAGTAAAATGCCGGCAAAACAAATTTATTTGTTTACTTCACCAGTTGTCGTACTTTTGAGCGCATGTATGGCTATTGCAAGTAAGACATTAATTAGTCTTTGCTTGTGCCTTGTCATTATATTTGGTGAGGTGTTTGAATGTTCACTACACATTTTAGTGCATCATTTGCATAAGAAGATTGACTCTGATAACGCTAAGGATGACTCAGAGCTGCATTAGCGGTTACATCTATCTTGTTGCGTAGTTAAGGCTCTGTCGTAAAAGACAGGGCGCTGTTGTGTTATACGGATGAAATGTGATAAAATAGTAAGAAAGCAAAATGGAGAGTGTTACGAACAAAATAAGAGAATTTGATTAGCCAATACAAGGTGGGCAGTAAGAGATTTGTTTTTTGAACGATAAGAATTAGCAATAGGGTGAGGTGAAGAAAAAAATGAGCAGTTTAATAGATTCTATAGAGAAGATATGAAATATAGACTAATAAAGATTAAAAATGAATGGTTAATGAAAGGAGAAAAAATGAAAGCGATAGCAATGTTTAATAATAAAGGAGGAGTAGGGAAAACCACGTTAACTTGTAATTTGAGTGCATATATTGCTAGAACAGGAAAAAAAGTGATGTTAATTGATGCTGATCCACAATGCAATTCTACTATTTATTGTTTTACGGATGATTTGTTCTCAAAAGTGTATTATGACAAAAAGGGATTTACAATTTATGACGTGATAAAACCGGTAAATCAAGGAATAGGGTATGTTAAAAGCGTTGAAGTATATAATTTAGAGAAGTTCGGTTTTGATTTTTTGGCAGGAGATCCGAAACTTGCACTTTTTGAAGATACTTTGGCATCTGATTGGAGCACAGCGTTATCAGGGGGAGAACGTGGAATTAGAACAACATTGACATTTAATAATTTAATAAAACAATTTGATGACTATGATTATGTGTTTTTTGATATGGGACCATCATTAGGGGCAATAAATAGATCTATCTTATTATCGTGTGATTATTTTGTGACCCCTATGTCTTCTGATATTTTTAGTATTTTGGCTATTGAAAATATAGGAAAAACAATAAAAAATTGGAGAGATACGTTTAAAGAAGGATTTAATAGGTGTACTGATACAGAACTAAAAAATATTTTTGAACCAATTTCATATATACAATTTTTGGGTTATGTTACACAGCAATATACCAGTAAAACAGTGGACGGAATTAGAAGACCTGTGCAGGCTTATGAAAGAATTTTATCAGAAGTTCCTACGACAATAAAAAGAGAACTTATAGATATAGTTAATGAAAAAAAATAAATGGAATGAAATCAATTATGAATTAGGAACTATACCGAATTTTAATAGTATTATCCAACTGTCTCAGTCAGCGCATAGACCAGTGTTCGAATTAACTAGTACAGATGGTATTGTAGGTGCTCATTTTGCAAAAGTGAAAGATTTTAAAGTAGTAATGGATAAGATTTCAAATCAGATGATGATTAATTTCGAGAAAATGTAATGAAATGGCCAGTAGATATTATAGAGAAGATTGCGAAGCGGAAAGTAGTTTTATTTTTAGGTGCGGGGGTATCAGCAAATGCTATAAGCGAAAAAGGCGATAAACGCCTTCCTACGTGAGAACAGTTTTTTGAATAAGGGCATAAGTGAAGTCACAGATGAAAATATTGTTGAATATGTAAGAAAGTTGTTAAATGAAAAAGATTATTTAACAGCATGTGAAGTACTAGCAAAGACGGCTTTTGAGGGTGGTTTACACGGTCAGCAGCTTAGTACAATATCGCCAGAGTATGGTACAGATGGATCTTTTGCTAAGTGTTGGATACATGAAAACGAAACAATTAAAATGCTGAAGCGTGGTAGTTCTGGAGCAAGCAACGCAGGCTTAGAACCATATTCTGAATTTTATGCATCACAGTTGATTTCAAAGTTTACTAGTAATTTCGTAAATTATGATTTGCGTACCAAAGATAACAGATTATGTTCTGTTTGTGATATTTTCACATCAGAAGATTATGGTTTTATTCCATACGCTGCAGTCGATCGGGGGAATACTTCAGTAATGCAAGTATTGCGTAATATGAAAGATCTTGGTTTTGTGGATGAAGTGAAAACAATGTTTGTTATTGATGCTTTAATTATGAATGCTGATCGGTATAAAAATAATTTTGGTTTTATTATCGATAATAAAACACTAGAGATTCAAGCAATGGCACCTCTATTCGATCACAATCTTGCTTTAATGCCTTATGCTATTGAAGCTAATGAATTAACATTTGATAGTGAATACTACAGAGAGCATGGACCAAGAATTGGTGATGAGTGGGTGAAGGCCGCTACAATGTGCTTAACATCAAAAACACGGAAATTGTTGATTGATTTACATGATTTCAAGTTTGAGAAGCATAAAAAATTAAATTTACCAGATTGGAGGCTTGAGTCACTTACTGTAATGTTACATGATACAATAGAAGCTATCTTAAAACTGGATCGCAAAGCAAGAGGCCCTATTCATATGAATATTTAAGGTGATTGATAATGGAAAGATGGAGTATTTATTGCAAGAAATGTGGAAAATTTATTTTAACGGAAGAGAAAGATGCACATAATGAAATTCATTGTGTTGCCGGTAGTTATGAGGATGGTTACTATCTTGGTGCAGAAGATTCATTTTATTGCAATGATTGTGCATCAGCTTTTGGATTAAACTAATCACATTCTGTAACTTTGAAAATGAGGTAATTATGCAAACAGTAAAAATCACAGATTGTTTTAATACAAATTTTATTCTTACAAATTTAATTTTGTCTATGCCTGGATCATTTACTATTACAGATGTTTGTGATAGGTTAAACCAACATTCTTTAGTTATTCATGCTAAGGCCGTCAAGAAGGCAATTGAACGCTTAAGAGATAATGACTACTTGGATGAAATTGGTTGTACTTATACCGTTATACCACAAGAGAATTCACATAGATGGTAAGTAATTAGTGTACCAGCACGCTAGTATATAACGTTTGGCTATTTCTTGATAATGGAACATGATGGATTTCTATCAGTAGAGAGACAATATGAATGAAAATAATTCACAAATTAATTTTAAGATTCCAGAGCTCAGTTGGAAAGAAAGCAAAAATATGATGTCAGTCCATACTGTGATAGAAGAAGCGGCACAAATTTGTAAAGATTGCAATGTTAAGCAATTAGCTTTATTTGGATCATTTGCAAAGGGGTTATCACATCCAAACAGCGATATTGATTTTGTGGTATATGGTTGTCCAGATTTTATAGATCTTGAAGATAATATTGAAGATCAGATATTAACAGTAAGAGAAATTAATCTTTTTGATTATGATACCATCAAAAATAAAGAATTACTGGAGGAGATTAAAGACTATGCAATACAAATCTATTAGGAGATATCAGTCTTTTTGTAAATCAATAGACAATTTAAAGGCGGTGGACAATGAAACTTTTACATCACCATTTGCATTGCCAGGTGTTATGCGGTGCTTTTGTCTTGCTTTTGATTTAAGTTGGAAGGTTATGAAAGATATTTTAACAGAGTGCCTTGGGGTTATTGATTTTGGAATTGGTTCGCCTTCACAGACGCTGGAACAGGCTTTTCCCTGTGGATTGATAGATGCGGATGCATGGAAACGGATGTTAAAGAGTCGGAATCAGCTTGCGTATGATTATAATGGCACCTACACAATTGATATGCTTGAAATGATTGAAAAACAATATCTTCCTTTACTGGAAAAGTTTTGTACCAGTGCACAAAAATATTATAACGATGATATTCAAAAGATCGATATTTAAAAGTTTCAACAGATTTGCCAAGTAATTTGAAACCCTTCATAGATGCAAAGGCAGTAATTAGAAAGTGGTGATTTAATATGTTAGAATATGTGATGTATAAAGATGAGCCTGTAATCGAAATTAGGGATTATATATGTACGGTTCTGAATTATATGCATACCCCAATTTCATTGCGATCAATGGAAATTACTTATGATGATATTTATCACGGATGGTGTGAAACGCGTGCTTTAAATATTTCTAAAACAAATGCAAAAAGTATTCTAGCCGGGTATAACCTGTCACAGAATAACAAATATCTGATTGCGCGTAAATTTCATTTTGCCACGTTAACAGATTGTTTCTGGATAAAGGAAGCAGGTGAATGTATAAATTGGAATGATGTTAGTTTTTTCAAAAATCCTTATGATACTGAAGTCACAGATACCGCTTTAACCGGGAAACAGCATTTATTCTCCCAAAAATTATTGTCTCCAGAGATATCAACATTAGGTGTTGCAGCCAAATCCTGGGTGTGGGAAGGACAAGATCTCTACTTATTTAAAGTTGGGGTCCGTGAAGTAGCAGCAAGTTTAATACTAGATGCATTAGGTGTTGAACATGTACATTATGAATTTGTGTCTGCTAATGAACTTGCCAGAGTAGTAAAGGATCAAGACAGATTGCAGAAGATCCTACAAAATAATGAACGTATTGTGAAATGTAAATGTCTTACAAGCGAACGCTACTCTATTTGTACATGGGAAGACTTTAGAGTATATCAAGCGTATCATGATATTGATGAATTTGAGGCATTGAAACCATATATCACCTCAGTCTATAAAATGAATATCGCTGATTTTATTTTAGGAAACTCTGATCGACATGAAGGTAACTGGGGATTTTTTGTTGATAATGAGTCAGGAGAGATAGTTGGACTGCATCCATTGATGGATCATGATCATGCATTTTCACTTGATCCGACATTATTATGTCAACCATTTGACAGTGAGATTACTTTGCATGATGCAGCAATAGAAGCAATAAAGAAGGTTTCATTAAACCTAAATGCTGTATTACAAATGAAAAAGCCAGAATGCATATCGGATTTGCAATGGGATGGTGTATTAGACAGGGTTGTTGAATTAAAAGAAGCTGCAGCTGTTAATCCGATCAAGATTTCTTTGTAGAAGTTCTTCTTCAGCAGAGTTGAAAAGCAATCAGTTTTTAGTTTTCAGAAATAAAATCGTAAAATCGATCACAGGAAATTTGAAGATTGACTTGCACTTATATCTATGCTTAAGTGCAACCTAAACGTCATACACAGTATGGTATTTCATTTTACAGAAAGGAGATTGCATGGCTATCATCATGATGTTATAATAAATTTATGATTGATAGTACAGTATGCAGTAATATTAAAATGATAAATATTTTAGAGTACAAGTGGGATAAATCAATGCATGAACGGTTTGGTCAGGCAGTTCTGAGAGAGGAGATATCTGAATACAAAAATTATGATTTTAATACACAGATGCTTGAATTCCGTTTAGTTAATTCCATAACAGTCTTAGAGAAAAAGAATTTTGCTGTATTTCAATTGGTTAAAGATTCTAATATTTTTCACTCATTGCAGCTACTCGCAAATTCTACGCTTGGGCGATTGTTGTTTGCTGAGTTAACTGAGCAAATTGGTTGTTTACGTAAAGCAAAAGATATAGATGGTCTTAAAAAATTGATCTCAAGTGTTTTACAAACTTGTAATGGCATGTTCAATGGAAAGGCATACGATTCATTATCCAATAAAGATTTATTAAAAGATATTGTGACAAAAGAATCAGATTTACTTATTGATGTGTTTAAAGATTTTTTAACTTTACTATCGTATTTGGAAGATGCTGTTCTTGATGTATGTTTTCCAATGTGGGAGGCAAATCTTTTTAAAGCAAAGCCTGGTATTACAGATTTTGGTTTAAATTTTATGGTGAGTCTTTTTCGTAATACAACGGATGCACTTAATTATTATCATGTAATTAGTGCCAGCGTTGTAAGCCCACTGCGTCCAATACTATTTCAGGAACGTAAATATGGTTATTTATACTGTCCAAGAAAAGAACAGATTATTGGTATGGCACCGTCTGATCTATCTACAATAGCATACGCTGGACCATCATTTTCTTGTAGTGAGATGAAGATTGATCCACTGTTCAATTTAATCTCAGCACTAACCGGTGATATAAAATTGAACAGTGGTGTGCATTTACAGGGTAATTTCTCTGACTTTTGTAAAATGTATGATCTTAATGATTTTCAGAGAATGACATATGATTATAATGAGGTCATTTTAAGAGCTGATACGGAGCCAATAGCTTTATTTACAACTAAAGACAATTTATCAGCTTGCTTGAATGATCTTAATGCATTGTGTACTGTTGCTAAGTTACCTCTTGTTATTTGGGGTGCAAATAAGGCTTACACTATTTCAGTAAAGTATTTGCCTAAATTTTTTGATTTTATGAGATTTCTAGGTTCAAGTAACAGAAGATAACTTGATGGATCCAGGTCATGCTATAAATTCGAAGATTTAATATATTGGAAAATAAGAAATTGTTTGAAGGAGATAGTGTATGTTGTATATAACATTTAAAGAAAACGAATCAGTTATTACGAATGTTGATATGTTTTTCGACAATAATTATGAACCTGAATGGCTGCTAGATCCATTTGTAAAGAAAATCATACATGATATTGATAAATCAGACGTTTTATCCGAAAATGTAATAAGTAGTCCTGTTTTTGGGAGTATTCCACCTCGTATGTTGTCAGGCGGTACTAAGGCTTTAATACTGATGCTGAAGGAAAATAAAGTAATTTGGGCAACTGCGTGTGGCGATAATTGTGCAAAGTGGATTATTGAAATAAGTAAGTTAAGAGATATCACGATCTGTTTGGAGCATGCCATGAAATTCCCTAATGATTTTGATGCAATATGTCTTGACACTAATGAAGAAATCCACACATTGGATGATTATAAAAAGAATGTCTTACATGGAATTTGGGGTGCATGAATTATGATAAATGTTCACATTCGAAACAAATTTGTAGATTATAAATTTAATCTTTGGCAAAAATATAATCTATTAACTGGTGACAGTGGTGAAGGTAAAACCACTTTGTATAAAATGATAGCTTCTTATGATGAGAATAAACAAAATATACAATGTCTTGGGTACAAAAAGCTTGGTACTGATCTAACATTATTAAGAACACTGGCTGATATCGCAATGGAAGATGATGATAAGGTAAAGGAAGACTTAATTCATAGACTTGATGGCTTTTTAATAATATTGGATGAGAATAGTAGTCTTCTTAAAAGAAGATCAGCACCAAGTTTATTAGAACGATTTAATTGTTATTTTTTAGTTATTTGTAGAAAAGTCGCTTTAGGTTTTAAGTCAGTTTCAGCAGACTGTGTATTTGAATTATCATCCTCTGGAAAATTTCATACTTTTAAACCACATTATAAACTTTCATTGGACATCTTCTTATGTCAGAATGTTATTTGTGAAGATTCAAAAAGTGGTATGCAGTTTATGCAAAGTATTTTTGATAGATTACAAATATCTTACGCTCAAAGTTCAAATAATGATAGGGAGGGTGGTAAAGCCAAATTCGTATCATTTTTGAAAAATTACACGAATTGCGATGTCTGTATAGTCTTTGATAGAGCTGGCATTGGTTATGATCTTGAAGGTATACTTATGCAAATAGAAAGGCAAAGGTTACACGCCTGTTTTATTGATTGGGATAGTTTCGAAACATATATCTTAGAATCCCCTGCTTTCAGGCAAACTGTTCCAGAGCCTGAATGCAATTATGAAAGTAAAGAAAAGCTTGCAACTAAGTTACTTAGCGATTTAATTCACTACGGTAAAGATAAATTACCAGCATGCCTGTCGATTGGAAGACAAGAATGTTATCGTAAAATTGATGGATCCGGGTCATATTATAAATTCGAAGATTTAATATATTGGAAAATCAAGAAATTATTTGATTTGTATGAAGCATCAAATAAATTTCATACTTCGGATTTGCCAGACAAAATGAATATCTGATTGAAAACTCTTTTAGGTATTTAAATTCACCAAAACAGATAAATTTGTGATTTTAGTGCAATACAGTAAAATCACAAAAAATCAGCAAATTTTTGTGGCATTTCAAGACACGCAGAACCAGAGCTGAGACTTGACAACACTATATAAATGTGTAATAAAAATTAAGGTGTAAAATCAAACACAAGGAGGATTTTATTATGAAAAAGAATTTTTTAACAAAGGTAATGACATTGGTTTTAGCTGCAACAATGGCTTTAACACCAGTGACAGCTTCCGCAGCTGAGAAGACTGTTGTAACAAGAGACCAGTTCGATGCATACTGGGACGATGCAGTAATCGATGAGGATAATGCTGATTACGCAAAATACTACAACTCAGTAGCTTCTATGAACGGTTGCTATCAGCCAAACGGCTACAAGATTTACACAGCTTTAGATAACAAAACTGTCACTTTCAAGAAGACAGGTAAATACGCTGTAATCGTTGGTGGTAAGACAGCAAAGAAAGACCAGGGTTCTTTCAAGTTTGTAGCACCTAAGACAGGCACTTACAAGTTCACATTTAGCACAAAGAACAATGTTGCTGGCGGTCAGATCTTCTTAAAGCAGAGTGGTAATGCAAGAGAGTTATGCTTCTTTAAGGTAAATTACAAAGCTGGATCAGAGAAGCTTACAAAGGATACGTCAGTACTTGTAACTGATGATCCAAAGTGGCCTGCATATGCTACAAAAGGTGGAAATGTGTTATCACACTATATTGATGACAAAACTTCAAGTATGACTAAGGTTTCCGGTTCTATCAAGTTAAAGAAGGGTCAGTTTGTAAAGTATGTGGCCAGGGACAGCGGTGCTGGTTACGACGAGAGTGATGATGCAGCTTACAACTTCACCGGCTTTGATGTTTCAATCACAAAGACAAAATAAATTTCAGGCGCTAGCAGTGTAACAGCTGTTAGCGTTTTTCAGATGCAGAGAATGTAGAAACTCATTGGGATAAAATAAAAAGCCTGTGTCAGAATTAACATCGCCTCAGCGGTAATTCAGATACAGGTCTTTTGACATTGTATTATTTTCATTTCATTTTCTCATTATAATTTATTAACCGCGACTTAAAGGTGCGCTGTAGTACCTGTTGATGAATTGAGTTTAATCTTGGAAGTCAGGATCCTCTCCAAATTGATCGATTAAATCCTGAGCTATCATCTCTGCATCTTCTGCATCAAATCCATCCTCAAGCAAACCAATTATAAATGAATCTTTGTCCATGAGTCGAATTCCTCCTTTCATTTGATGTATGAATTGTATCAGCAAAATCGGAATTTGTAAAGTGATTTTCTGAAATTAATAAATTATTAATTTAATTTATTTTTGATTTAGATACTATAATTCTTTTTTAAGATTTACGAATTTGTCGCATGGATTTTAAGATGGTATTTCTGCATCTCTGCATTTGGTTTAATCAGGCGTCTATGGTGTCATAGCCATGAACGTTTTTCATGAATGAGATTTTAGCGGAAAATAATAAAAAAGTCTATGCATGAATCAGGCACCTTAGCATGATTTCAAGCATAGAACTTTGTAAGTGTTTTATACATTTTAAATTATTCTTTCTTAGTAAGTTATTAACCGCGACTTTAGGTGCGCTGTAGTACCTGTAATTAGTTTGGATTAATCATCATTTTCGGATTGATGTATCCAATCATCAGCTATGAGTTCGGCTTCTTCTTCTTCCGAGAAACCATCTTCTTCTAGACTGATTACGAATGAATCTCTATCCATGAGCTTACCTCCTTTCCTATCTATACTTGAAGTGTAGCAGGAGAGGAGGCAATTGTAAATACCATTTTGTGTGTCTACTTGACTCAGCTGATCCAGTCAGTTTATTGCAGGGTCAAATCTGCAATTAGCTCTGGAACATTCAATAAAATTGAGTGTTCCTCCTTATCATTAGTATTGTGCTGTTATCAATAGATAACACAAAACAACCCACTGTGGGGTCAAATCCACAGTGGGTTTTCGGGGCAGAAAATTAAAGATTATCTAATTGCTTACGCGTTTCTGGCGACTTTAACATAGCTTTACACAATGGTATAGTAGTTAAAGATACCATCCAGCAGTTGGTTGCTGGAGCTCCAGCTATGCGCATTGTAAACCAGATAATCTCCCCAATTAGAAGCCATACTAACCCAAAGGTTATGTAAGTAATTGTTTTCTTGAATATTGTTGGTTGTCTGTTTGATAGAAAATTAATTATGTGTTTCACTATTTTCTGCCCCCTTCAATTTTCTTTGTTGACATGATAATAGCATGCCACATAACTTATGTCAATTAACGTTGCATTAACATTATCTTATTCAAACATTAACATTATCTTATCAAAACATTAATTTAGTAATCAGTATTAAAGATACAACAAAAGGGAGCACCTAGGCTCCCTTACTTTATCAGCGCCCCAGTACATTCCATCGACGCAAACAATCGGAACAGAGGAGCGACCTTTAGCTCATGAAAGCGTATTGGAGCTGTGATAAGAAATGGTGACTGCTTACCTGTAAAGGTACACTGACGTCCATGCTTCTTTGCAGAGGGTTTAGAGATCAGAGTTTACTGAATGACGCTCAAAGCTATTTTAGCCAAAATGCTTGTTAGCTATTGTGAGTGCTAAACCCAGGCACTGATAAAAAACTGCCTCGAGCATTGTTGTGATCATAGAATCACTCCTTTCTCAAGACTTTATGTAAAATATTTTACACTGGTAGTGTATCACCAATGCTTCAGAAAGTCAATCGTTGTATCTTTAATACTGATTATTATCAATAAAAGGATCATTGTTTTCAAACGATGATCCTTTTTTGCGTCCAGGCATGATGTCTGAATTTTTGTTTTTGATTAGTTTCAATTCTTTTTTACTATTGAACTGACTTGCAATAGATAATCGTTTTTGTTACACTGTATTCATTGAACAAGTCTTTAAAATAGCATTTAGACGGGGGCATCTTATGGCAATAAAAAATAAATCCATTGTTAATATTATTAAACGAAATAACCCTTACTTTGAGGACTATATCACACGAAGTGTTTATCATTCGAACGCGATTGAAGGTAATACTTTGTCATATTACGAGACTTATCAGATAATCTTTAACTGTGCTTCTGATGAGAGTATTTCAAATGTAAAGCCGCGTGATTTATATGAGGCTATTAATTTAAAGTATGCAATGGATTTTATCCTACAGAATTTAAAAGAACCAATAACGCCAGATTTTATAATTAAAATTGGAACATTTATCAATAAGAACATAAATGAAATTGATTCTTTTCGAAAAGGTCCAGTGGCTATTATGGGTGCAGAGCATTTACCACCAAATGCTGCAGACGTTCCACGTTTGATAAATGAATTATTATATACTTCGTTTAATGGTACAGATTTTTTACTTGATCTGGCTGAGTTTCATATCCGTTACGAAAGAATTCACCCATTTGGTGATGGTAATGGTAGGTCTGGTAGGGTGCTTTTAAATAAACTAGCATTGGCAAATGACTATCCACCATTTGTTATTGTAAAAGATGTAAGATCTGAGTATATGAATATTCTTGCTGATTGCAATGCTGAAGCTTTAAAAAAGCTTATTACTACAATGATGCTAAATGAAATGGAACGTATGCATACCTTTGGAATTGATACTACAAGATTTAGTTTACAATCAAATTTGAATAACCCTCTTCATATCAATATTTGATTAAAAGCACATAGACAGTTAATGAGAGTTAAAATAAAAATGAATAATTTTCCTAATCAGTTTAGAAGATACAACTTTTAATTGTTTAATTACTTGAAATAAAAATCCGTGACGGTATACCTTTAGTTTAAGTATACGCTATCACGGATTTTTATTATATACATGTTGCTATACAAACAAATCGAGTATAGCAATCACATAATGACTGGCAACAGCCTTGGCTATATCAGTCAATATTTTGGCTGTTGCCGGAAGAATTTCTTTTTTAAGAATTTTGAATTTCTTCATAATACTACTCCTTCTTTGCAGACAGAATTTTACAATATTCCATTGCAAGTCTTGCAAAAACTCCACTGGGCTTTTGCACCCAACAGAGTTAACCTAAAATCATCATACTATTATAGTATGATGCTCCTTATCTCTAACGAGGCGCATGTATTTCTGCAGCTTTGGAGCAAAAAATGTTTCTATAATCTTTTCTTATTTTGTCATGTATAGCTTTTATAAAGCACCTTTAATGCTATGCCAGTTGATAAATACCAACCTTATGCTCAATTTGAGTATAACACGTCAGCAGGAAAATACAATAACTTTTATAGTTTTTCTTACTTTTTATTCAATAGTTTGACATGTTTTTTGAAGTTTTCCTTATATTATCATGTTATAACGATTTTCCAAAGACCTTCTTTAATGTGGGCTTTTAAAGTGTAACAGCTTTAATTGTCATTTCACCAGCTTTCGTTTAGCTGGTTTAGTAAATCAAAACTTTAGATTTCAAAAGAGGAGGATTCCTGTATGATATTCAAACCCAAAGTTAAACAAAAATTGAAAAAGTTTTTTGTAAGGGCACCAATTATTACAGTACTGGCTTTAGCGTGCCTGACCAGTATTCCCACACAGACAAATGCCGCGGAGAGTAAGGTAACCCTTAAGGAAGATATGCATAAGTTTGCTAAAATTGGTGATTATGATATTATTGAGACTACCGGGGATATTCTTAATGCAATGTTTGATTTTAAATCTGAGCTGAATACCAAACGCCAGTATATTGCTTATTATAAGATCGATACTAAGAAAACCGGTACGACGGGGTGGCACACGGAGTATGAGTATTGGCATACCAAGCCTTGGAATTCAAACCAATATTATAATGGTAAACTGATTCCAAATGTACCAACTTCAATTGCGGCTGCAAAGCAAAGATCCGATTATATTTTTGGTTATCAGGTAAATACATCAAAAACCACCAAGGCTGTACCTAACGCGGGCAAAAAGACCTTTTATCATTACACAAAGGTTTATGGAAAAGCTAAAACTTCTGTTGGTTCCGGAATGATTGGAACACTTCATTACTTTTGTATTGATGAGGATACTGTAACTGGACAAAGGTTTGCCAAAGTAATGTCTGAGCATCCAGAGCGTGATTATGTTGAGTTTTATATTAGCCCGGTTATTCAGCGTAGCGATGGTCATTATTATTATGACTGCAAATCATGGTATAGTTATGGTTGGTCTGACAGAAACTACAATAATTATTATGTTCATTACAACCAGTTAGTCCGCTTTAAGCTACCTCAGGTAAAAGTTAATTCAACATGCTACAATATCGGAAAACAGAAAACCGAGAAGGGTGGCATGAAATATCAAGGTGGTAGACTGGCACTGAAAGAAAAAACTCATAGTAGGAAAGGTGCTAGACAGATCAAAACTGCAGATTATATTTGGGGACCACAAAGCGAGATACTTACCAATAGCAAAGGCAAAAAGTATCAAACAACTGAGCATCGTCCATTTAGTGAGAAGTCTTACACAATAAAGAATCCTGCCAGTCAGAAGAATGGAAAGTTTTTAATAAAGACTAACAAGAAGACCGGAAAGAAACAAAAATTTATGTGTGTAGGTTTCCGAGTTACTAAAGTCCTGGATAAAGCTAGTGGCGGCGATACCATCGTTTTAGCTTCTTCAATGATTGAATTAACTAAAGGTGCTTCCGGTGATTATGTTCCTTATTTTATTTCTGATAAGGACAAAGAAACTACGCAAACTGATAAAGTAGATGGTGAAGATATTTCAGCGCCGCCATCAAAAATCTATGATCAGAAAGTTACTGTTAAACGATTTAATAAGTATAAATCTACAAAGAATGGAGCATGTACTCCAGTGACAACTTTTAAGACGAATGAAGTTGTTACAGTTGCCAAATGGAATCGAGAAATAAATCAAGCTATTAACTGGTGTAATAGCACGAACTGGGGTATTCGTAATGAAGACAAGGATACAACATCTAAGATTAACGTTGACTGGTTTTATGCTGCTATTGGTGATTCATCATTCCATACTGTAAAACTTGAAACTTACTACACGACAGAATCCTTTAACAAAGAAACAAAAGAGTATCCATCTGTTGATGATAGTAAGGATCTGGAGTACAAACATTCTGAAAAAACGGATAAATCAGTATACAAAGGTACTGAAGTTTTAGCAGGAGACGTTCAGGATGGTGCACCTTGGGTTAGCTATTCTGTTAAGACAGATACTAATGGTGCTTATGTCAAGAAAGATGGTACAGTCGTGCCAGAATCGTCTGATAAAGAGGAGTCCACTGCAGAAATAGACAGTCATGCCAAGTCCCGGTTTGAAGATCGAAAACCTGTAAAGCAGATTTCTAAGTCAGATTTAACAGAGATCAAAGACAAAAATACGGGCATGTCAACGGCTTCAATTCCATACGTGATTAAGACTTCTAGTAAGCAGTCATTAAAGGAATCATGTGAGAATTACTTGTATCGTATTGTTATCACGACAAATAATGACAGTGAGTGGACACAGTTTACAGCCGCCGATATTTGGGGATCTCATACACCAGCAAATGGTGTAATTCACAAAAGTAAGAGTACCAATCGTAGTTATGTTACATATGCTCCATACATGCGTAATTATGTTTACACCAAGTACGGAACCCCAGGACAGATTAAGGCAAAAACGTCTGATTGGCAAAAAGATGCTTATGACATGACTCATTTTATTATTCCGGAAGTGCGCAGCGATGTTACTATTAGGGCGTATTATACGACAACTGTTCCTGTCCGCATTTACACATATGTAAAGGATAATGGTGACTGGCAGCTGGATGAATCTACTATTGAAAAGCATTGGATTAGCCCAGGTGTTACTTATCACGGTACTTATGATAGTTCAAAGTATGTTGCTGCTATTATGGCTTGTACAGGACGTAAGGCAAATTGTTTGCCATACACAACTGAGGATATTAAGAAGACAACATTTAAGTCAGTATCATCAGCTGAAAAGTTTTATTCTGACAGAACAAACCTTTCCGCGGAAGGGGGTACCTTTGAGGTCAAGATAAAGGCGCAACCTGTGATTATCTGTATCTTTGTTGATAATTCGGATGGGAAGTATTTCACACAGGTTCAGTATGTGCACACGCAGGATGGCAAGTACCATTTAGTGAAGAGTTGGCGTCAGCCTATTCGTACATTGACAAGTGAGCCTGTCAATGAGTACTTAGATGATACCTGTCATCCTACAAAGTATGGTTGTTATCACACTGGGCATAACTACACGCATTACAGTTCAACTACGCGAGCGTTTGTAAGTTTTCCACATTATGTGAGTTGGGATGAAGGACCGAACTATGCTACTGGTTTGTATGGTAGCTTGTACAAAGACTATTTAGTTACGTATGAGTATAATAAGAATCCTAAGATTGCAAAGACGCGTACTACAGTGCCTGGATCTTCAAGTGGATCTAATAACTCAGAGATCTATTTAACGAAAACAGGCGATATTGTTTATAAGCAGACTGGAAGCGAAGCTCAGGCTGATAATGCAGATAGAACTCCTGGAGGAAATAACTCTTTAGTTGTTTACTGTATGTACGATGATATTTTTAACAATTGGCATAATGAACAGTATAACCCTACAAAAGATAAAGGTTCTGATGATCCATTAACAGAAACAGAAGTTTCTATTTATTGGAATTGGTTATTGCCAAATGGTTTTGTCTGTGAGCATCAGGATATTGAATCGAAAGACAGTGTTGATGAGACACAGTATGAGGATAAATATACAAATCCTTATATAGCCAGCGTTTTTGGTACAAAAGGAAGCGCAGCTTTCGATGCACAATCTGGAATACCTACGACTGATAAAGTCAGGACAGTTTCACAAATACCTAGGTATTTGACAAAGGGCTACTGGAATAAAGAAATGCTGGATTATGCTTATCGTGTTTATGCTGTGTATGTAAGTCAGCATAAGTCAAGCCAGAAGATTGTAGAGAGTAATGACCCATCTTGTTGGCCACCTGGAAAAGGTTACCATGATTTCACTGATTTAGGTACATACTCTTATGGTACATCAACGACTGTTGAGTGTGATTTTGATTATTACACATCTGAAGTTGTACAGCAGTCACACAATTTAATTGTTGAACGGCATAGTGTTTATTACACGCTTGGTGATGCTGAAGTTTGGGATCCTGTTAAAGTAACCTTGAAGAATGATGTATTTACTGCAGAAGGTTCAAATGATATTTGTAAAAACCATTTGATTACTCTATTTCCAAATGGAGTAGATGGTTCTTTCCAAAGTAATGCTAGATTCTTCAAAACAGGAGATGGTGCTTATCGTATGCCAGACTTAGCTGTTAAGCGGCAGTATGTCAACTACGGAACTTACAACGACTGGGAAGATAGCGGATCTCCAGATCAAGATTTAGATAATTTTCAAACGGACGCAGAGTCAATCATTGGTAAGTTTAAAGTAAAAAATGATACTGTGTCATTTTACAATGGGTGTGGGGAAACATTTGTTTTATCGGATGGTTCAATGGATCTACAAGAGATGGTTGATATTCCGACATTTCCGCCGGAAGCTGAGCAGACTGTCGCAGGATTATTTGATTCAGCGAACACAACACCAAATGGTATTACAGTTGAACCATACACAAATAATGGTCATCATGAGACCTGTACAATTGCTTATTATAAGCAGATACAGGTAATTCCTACGAATAAGTATTACACGCAGGAGATGATCAAGACTAAGATTGCAGATGATGGCGATGATGACGTTGAGGTTTACACACCTACAGTCAATCGAAGTCAAATAAATCTGGATTACAATAATAAGGGTACTAATAGTACAGGTGATCCACTGTATCCTATTTATGATTGGGATCAGGCAGTTAATCATTCACAAGAGCAGAGTCTGCATAATATTCAGCTAGATCGAGAGTACACGATGACAATTAGTGTAGAAGATGATGCTTCTGATATGGATGGTTATGGTTATCAGAACTATGTGCGCTATTTAGCTCTTGATAAGTATGGCATGCCATACACACAGGTGAAATTCCCGTTTCCAGTACAAATGGTTGTAAAGACAGTACAGGATGGAAATATGCATACTGATGACAGATATTACTATGCTAATACATGGATTCGTCTTGAGATGATTGATGATAATGGTAATATTAAGGGCACTATTAATCAAACATTTTTCGTACCATCTTGGGCAACTGAGATGGAGAGCGCAACAATTCGCTTTAGATCTATTGCACTGAATGCGGATAAAAATCCTGATTTCACTAGAACTGAAGCTGATCGACCTAATAACCAGCCTGGTTTTAATGGAAATGATACAGGACGTATTTTCGAGAACGAGTACACAAATGATGCACTTGTTGATAACAAACTCACAGACAGTGATAAGGGACGTTACAATGCTCAGAATGAGCGTGACTATGTTGCTTGGATGGAAGAGACAGACACGGTAACTGGACGAATTTCTAGTTTCCAGATTACTGATGTTACGGATTATCCAGCTTGGCAGCCCGTATTTAGAAAGTATGATAAAGATTCAAAGAAATACTTATCTACATTAACTGGAAACGCTTATCATTCTGGTGTCTCTAATGAGTTTGGATTTTTAGGACCTTGGGGTTCCTTGTATACTGCACCTGTGTTTGGATCAAGTAATCCTGCAGGAAAGAGTGTTGGTACTCTTGGTTTGGGTTATAAAATTCGTTACAAGATGACGACTGTCGGACCTTATTACAATTTGACAGATAAAGTTTCGTTTAAACCTACTTTTTACTTTGTAAATGATAAGGGCAAATATTTGCAACAGGATGGTTCATTTAGTTCAAATATCAATACTCGTGCTCAGGTTAATGCGTACTACAGCGAGACTGTTAATAATACCAGACAAACACTTATTAAAGTTGGCAGTAAACAGGATAAGTTAAATACAAAATCGCTGTGTCTTGCTGATGATGAGTGGGATGTAAGCAAGAGTCTTCGTGACTTTACGAATGATACATTGCATACGTCTAATGTTGGAAAAAAGCAGAAACAGTACACTTTTGAGGAAACAAATCTTACTTCAGCAATGCGTATAATCAATGGTAATACGCATCAGTCAGCACATCTTGGGCAGCCTCTTTCATTAGAGTCAGACAAGAAGTTTGAGTTCAACTCAAAGATGTATAATATTCTGCAAGCAGTTTCCGATGATCCGCAGGCTTATGTTGGTACAGATTATGAGACATTGACTAGCGAACTGTCAAAGGATCAAGTAGCAAAGAGTGTGCAGACATGGTATGGTGAGTACTATTTGCCTTCCGATGTTTATGTTACACAAAAATCATGGGCTACTGTAAAGAGCCAGATAAAAAATGGTTTTGATGGGTCTGAGGATTGTTGGTTGAAAGGTGGACATCTGGTTATCAACTTTAATCCGGAAATTTCATCCGATACACATCAGACGCTAAGATACAGTGTCGAACAGAGATATCCAATAAAGACTGATAAGGAAACAAAGTATGTAAAAGGAGGTTGTAATCAGTTTTCCAATGAAAACTGTGTTACTTCAAAGATGACCACTACAGGAGAAGTAATTCCTCTTGATACTGGTGATGTACTTGTTTATGACTTTGCAGGTGGTTCAGATGCTCCATCAACTGGAAAAGCACATTCTGCAAAGGATGATTATGATTCTAGCGGATCTCATTAATTTTCAGGAATGCTTAGTGCAACAGCTAAGCATTTCTTTTTTATTTCTATTTTCTTTTTTGCCGATAAAGGCAGAATGGAGGATAAATTAAAATGCACAAAACAATTGAAATGTATTCAAAGGAGTTAGCAGATGCAGGCTTAATAGTCGAACATGGTATGATTTTTCTTGATGTTGCAACTTTAGAGTATGCTAAGGAATCTAGGAAACCAGTACCGACACTTAAGTTACAAGTAGGGTACCATGATAATCTTTCAGCCGTCCAGATAAAGCAAATATTGGAAAGCGGTAATAATGATGATCTTGCTGCTAATAAGATTATTAAGAATCTTTCAAACGGTATACCGGATAACCTGCAGTTCAGACTCAGAAGACCAGAGTTTAGCGTACCAGTTTCAGAGAATTTATTTGACATGAATGTGCAAGTCGTCTATAAACTTGCTGAGAAAGCTGCAACACTTTCAGTGGCTGTAACCTCTTCTTTACTAGAAAGCTGGGACTTACCTGATTGGGAAGCTTTAAAATCTCATGTTTCAGTAAAGCAAGAGTGGCAGCTTATTTCAATGAAGGATGTTCTGTCTAAGTATGCTAAAGATTGTCCTATTACACCAGATGATGCTCAGCTATATGTTGTTACAAATAATTCTAATATGGATGGCGCAGCCGTGTTGCTTGACAACGATTATTTGAATGACATACACAAACGCTTCGGTGATTATTGGATTTTGCCAAGTAGTATACACGAAATCCTAGTTTTACCAATGCAAGCTTATGAGAAATCAAATGGAAAAGCATATGAGGAGGCACGCAATAGCCTTCTTAATATGATAAAAGAAGTAAATGATACACAGGTGATGTTCCAGGAAGTATTAAGCTATTCGTTAATGAAATACACTTCCGATGGTTTGGAACTTGCATAAAGGAGTTATATGAAGAAAGAATTTTATCTTACAAAACTTGCTGATATTTCAGAAGTTTTATTTGTATTAGCAGGCATTTATTTTTATGCTATTTATCAATATTGTTATGCCTATTCAGCAAGTGTACAGTGGCTTCATGTTGCAACTATTGTATTTGTAAGTACTGGAATTCTGTTCGTCATTTTTAATTTTGTTATTAGTATTATTACGATTGATGACTCTTCATATAAGCGCACACATAAATTTATGTGTGCGCTGAAATCAAAGCAGGATCCTTACGCTAAGTACACAAGATCATTTAGTATACGTAGTATGTATGTTTGGAGACATTTTGTATTTGGTATTAATATTTGGTGCATAGGCACTCTAATTGTATTACTTGGCTTAACAGCATTTTGTACTTATGCGATTTATGCTACTTTTTTAAATACATTGTCAGATCAATTTACTATTTTAACTGTTTCGCTTGTTTGCATTCTTGTATTTTGTTTTTGTATTTATAAATTATTTCCAAAGATTTTTCGTTCAAGTACAGGTTTAGTTCGCTACTTAATCTCCAGTTCTTTGCCATTGAATAAAGTAGATACTGATTTTAAAAATTCTGACATTATTTCGTGTAATCTAAGAATTTCTTTCAGCACAATTTATTTTAGGACAAAAGATCAAGTGAACATTATAGATCTACAGAAACTACAAGAGTATAAGATGTTGAAGTCAGCATTAATTATTTATACTTATGATTCTGTGATACCATTTGTTTTACATCCAAAAACAAAGAAAGAGTACGATGCAATTGCTGCTAAGTTACTCAGATTCTAAGAAACTTGAAACCATTGGTTGGTCACCCTTCCTGTTATAAAACATTATATTTGTTTATTACAGAAAGGGTGGTATTGTTATGAAATTTATTGATCAGAGGAACAAAAGAGATTTTACAAAGGACATTGAGCATATTAAGCGGCTCAAATCAGAAACATGTTTTCAGTATTATAAGAATTTTCTGCGTGGCGATTCTGGCATCCTGCTAGTATTGACATGTATCTCATTCTGCACAATGCGTGTATTGCGCCCATTGCTTAATCAGTTCGAAAGTATGACATTAGTTTATGCTTATTTAGCATTTTACCTTTTGTCAATTGGCTCACTTTTATTGACAGTTGGTTGCATTCTTGCTTCCGGGTATAGACCATACTTTATACAACGATTAGCTTTTGAACATCTGCTTTTTGAGATGATATCATCTCGTGATTATTTTGAGATTTTAGATGCTTTTTCAAAATACGATAGTAATATTTTTATGACGTTACATAAAGCAGATAGTGCATGGTTACGTAATCTTAAGGGTTACTGTGAACAGGGTATTGTTTCAGATAATTTTTCAGATTGCAGTATTATACATGTTAGAAGTAATAAAACCACACTGCAGTTAACTATGTCTAATGAGAATAAAACACAGTTAACTGTTCCATTAGCAGAACATGTTTACGGTGATGAGCCACTGTTAATTTTAACAGATGCTGGAGCTGTTCTCCAGCTTGCATCATGAGTGCAAAATTAAGTCATAGCGCATTGTCCAGAAAACTAGGAGGTTTAAATGCTATGACTTCGACACGGATTGAGTACGCACCGGATTACTCACATCTTAGTAAAGATTTATTGGCAATTTGTAAATTGTATGGAAGAACATCAGAACAGATTAGCGGCATTTGTCAGGTGTCTTTAGACACCGTTAATGACTGGGAAACTGGCAGTAAGCGAATTCCAGTACTGTGTGCTTACGAATTGTCAAAAAATCTTGGCATCGCAATGCCAAATTTAGCAAGGCATCATTAGGGTGCATGCATGTAGGTTTTGGGTTGTTCAGCTTAACAGCGGGCAACTAATTTAATTCATTGTCTTTAATGAAATTGTTTTCTTTTCATTTGCGATATGCTAAAATAGAAGAAAACAGTTTCCTAATAGTTACTGCACTATTAGGCTATAATTGGAGAGATTATGTGGAAAGTTTTTATTTCAGATCCATTTTTGAATTGTGATAAGATACATCCAATACAACAGAAGAAAGTGAAAGCTTTGCTTGACAATTTAGATATGACTCATGTATTAAAAGTTGAAATTTTTGGGTCTTCCATAACAACTAGTTGTCATACCGGGAGTGATGTGGATGTCTATATTACTTTGGATCAGTGTGTTGGTCATCTTATTACAAAATATTTGCCATATGAGTTTGATATGTGGACTAATTATACCGTTGATACTAGATTGTATAATGAAATAAAGAAACATTGCGTAGTTGTTGCAGAAAGGAATCAAGATGGAAGATGAAACGCTACTTGATAAAGCGTACCAAAATGTAGAAGTCGCTAAGATGATTTTTAACAGCTCTAAAGGTGACGAAATTTATCTAAATTATATCGGTTATCATCTACAACAGGCAGTAGAGCTTGGGATTAAATATGGTATGGAGTGCTTTGGTGTAGAGTACCCACGAACACATGATATTGAACAGTTAATTCTCAAATGTAAAGATGATGATGTTGATATAGGAGTTACTGATTACATAGACGATCATAGTGAAATGTTTACGCAATGGGAAGCTAAGACAAGATATATCAAGAATTATCGTTTGGAATCACGTAAAATAACCAAAGCATTGTGCGAAGTGCCTAAATTTCTCGATTCAATTTTAGAGGCTGTAAAGCGTACCTATGTTTCTGATACACGTGATGTTTCACATATTCAGATTTAGCGCTTTCGGATATTCAGATTTATTATTGCCGGCGTAGGTATTCACTAATCAAGGAGGTTTCTTAATGTGCCTTTTATTAGAGAAAGCTAGAAAAGACTATGATACTGTCATTTGTATGCAAAAAGTGAATGATGAGTTATATCTGGATATTTGTTGCTATCATATTCAACAAGCTATTGAGAAAATGCTTAAATGCTCTATCGAGCTGAAGGGATTTCGTTATTCTTATGAACACTCTATTTCAAAGCTGTATGGTGAGTACATTAATGCTGGGTGGCCTGAATATAAAGATCTTCGCATGATGGCTGGTACTCTGACTGATTGGGAGTCAAGTGCTGGGTACAAAGATTCTTTTGCAGCGACAATTTCACAATTAGCTGATGCATTAGAACTTTACAAGGAGCTGGAGAAACGTCTTGTAATATATTTGACTGAGAATAATGGTAAATCTAGTAACCCAAAGCCATTGCAGCTTTAGATAGTTAAAGGTAATATTTTGGAGGAATTACAATGACAACAGATGAATATTTAGAAAAGCGAAAATCTAAAGATTGGAATTTCAACCCAGTTGTTCCATTAGATTCTTTTATGAATGTTCAAAAAATACATCCATTAAAACAAAAAATTGTAAAAAGTATAGTAGATAATGCTAAAGCAGACTCACATGTTAAATCAATAATTGTCTTTGGTAGTAGCGTTAGATACGATTGCCATCCTTTCAGTGACCTTGATCTTTGCATTGATTGGACAGAAGATTGTTACACAGAGGATGGTGTTCTTAAGCCTTTTACATGTAAATTACGCAGTCTTATTTCTTCAATTACAGAAGGTAACGCTGACGTTATAAATTATCAGGATTTAGATGATACTGTTGTTAAAGATGATGTTTTAAATAGGGGGATAATTGTTTATGAGCACATTGTATGATAGATCTAAGGTTTCAATTTGGAAAGCCTCTCTTTCTTTGCAGCATGTTGCTGATGATGATGCATTTTTAGATTCGGCCTGTTTTGATACACAGCAAGCTATTGAATTTATTTTGAAATTTATTTTATCAGAACATGGTGTTAGCTACAAAAAGACACATGATATTAGATATTTGGCGGAATTACTCGACACTACAACTTTTAAATTTGATAAATCTGCTGAATTAAATAATATGGCTGATACTATTACGAATTGGGAAACAGGAAGTCGCTATGGAAGTGGGGTAAGAACTACGGCTAAGGCTATACACAGCGCACATGATATTTATAAAAGTATTGATGATGCTTTTATGCAAATGCAGGAAAGTTTGAATCGTAATCCAAAGCCATTGCAGTTTTAGATGCTCAATTTGCATCAATCATAGATTATGCAGATGCCGGAAAGATCGATAATATATACTTACCAGCATCCAGTTTATCTACAAAACGAATACAACTTGTAAAGAAGACGTAGTGTAAAAGCTTCGTCTTCTTTTTATTACAGAAAGGTAATACATATGAGTATTAAAGTTATTTTATTGATAGTGTGCGCAGTTGTCACACTAATTTTTGGACTGGCTCTTATACCTACGGTAGTATTAGCACCATTTGGGATTCTTATGATTACAAGCAGTTTTATGTTTGCAGTAACGGCATTGCAACTTTATCGAAGCAATGAATCTCCTGTGGTTACAGAGGGTCAGGTAAAAGCAGACTATAGCGAATACTACTCTCTTAAAGAGAGTAAATGGTATGACAGAAATCTGAATTGTTTAGATTTAGAAAATGATTATGTTAAATTCAGAAACGATAATATGCCTAGTCTTTAAGCAATTATAGTCTATGCATTGTTAATCTTTACTACAATTACAGTAAATTCAGAACCAAAAGCATAAATATATTAAATTTATATGAAATTAAGTCAAGAGGACAGAGTGTAATAGCTCTGTCCTCTTTTGAGTTTAAGGAGGATTATTATGATTACGGAATTGCCAAAGGACGCACGACAGTGTAGTTTATCGGGTGTTTTTATTACGCCTGATGCAAGAGTTTTTAAAGCCGGGAAGAACGGTTTTAGAGAAGTAACAGTGAAAGCTGATAAAAAGGGGCCTGGGAAATTTTACAACAGTGCTGAAAAGAAGTATTACAGTCTAACTCAAGCATATGCAGAGGCTTTTGTTCCAAATGGCGAGCAAAAGCCCCTTGCTTTTATAAAGGATGCTTCACATGGTTTAGATCCAGCAAATATTATGTGGGCTACAAATGACGAATGGCGTGAATACTGGAAAGAGCATGCTGAGAGAAAATGTAAATGCTGTGGAAAGTTAGTCGAGAAAGATATGGCTGGAGAGCTGTGTAAGGGATGTTTTACTAAAATGTCAAATGCAAAACCTGATACGGATGAAATTAAACGATTTCAGGAGAGAGTTGCTGCCACAGGGTTTGATCCTAACAAAGATTTCTTTTCAGGACGACAGAGAGATGCATTAGAGCTTTTCTGTAGTGGCGTCAGTATGCCAAAGATAGCAAGTATTCTTGGTTGCGATTTGAAAACAGCTAATGCCTGCATTAAGTCAGCAAAGGTAGCAAGAACATTAGAACGTGCAACTTCAGATAATGTAACCCCTATCGGGTATAAGAGCGCTGCTGATGTTCTGCCAGCAAGTATTACTCTTAGCGCTGATGGAAGTAAACCAATTGCATCTAAGGATCTTAAGGTAACAAGAGATGCAAAAATCACTAATCAGTCTAGTAAATCTGAGCCACTTAGTAATGTTTATGTGCATCTTGAAAAACCGAAAGTTGCAGAGCCAGAAGAGACTACTCCGGATTGGTATGATCAGGAGAGATTACTTGCTCGGGAAAATATTCCAGTGCAGAAATCTCATGATACGGATTCACACACAATTATTGGTAAATTAGCTAAATTGCTCAAGTGCAGTTTAAAAACAGCTATTGCTTGCTTCAAGCTGGCAAGAAAGTTAGAGAGCGAAGGACCATTGCAGGATAATGAGCCGGAAGCAACTCATAATTTGGTGTCGGCTAAATCCTGTGATTTAGCAGTGTCAAAAATAAATGCAATTACTTCAAGTGCGGATGAAGCCGGTGTTCCTGAAACACATAAAAGTGTTGAGCCTGTATTTGTGTATGTGAAAGTTCCGGTTGTTAAAGAGGTTGTTAAAGAGGTGCCTGTAGTTAAAGAAGTGGTTAAGGAAGTAATCAAGGAAGTTCCAGCATCACATACCACTAAAGAGTCTGAGATATCAAAATTGTTTGATTATTATAAGGCTTTTAACAATAAGGCAATTCCTTTTTCTTATTTTTGTAAAGTATACTGGGTCGCTGGATCATACAATAAGCATTTTGCATTAGACTTAACAAATGCTACAATTGCACATTTGTTTAAGTCAGGACTCGAGTTTAATACTCAGAATATACATGACACTTTATTTGCTCTTGCAAAAATAAATTGTATTACACAGGAGGTTTAAATGGATGGACAAACTCATGCAGCTCTAGGAGCTGCCACAGCTTTAGTTGTGATTCGGCCAACAGAGCCAACAGCTTTGATTGCAACAGCTGCAGTTGGGGCATTTGCCGGTATTCTTCCAGATATTGATACTGGAGGAAAAGTTGCACCAATTATACATAAAATAACTGCAGCTTTTATTTGTATCGTATGCTTCTTTGTAGGTCAAGCAGCTTTAACTGGAAGTACGGTCATTGAGAGTATCGATGGTTCCGGAATAGCTGTTAATTTGCTTGGCTTAGCTATTTTAATTGGGTTTAGTATTTTTGGAGGTACACAGCCGCACAGAGGTTTTACACATTCTGTGCTGGCATTACTTATAGCATCATTTAGCGCTTACTTAATTTTCAAAAACCTAGCTCTAGCTTTCTGCATTGGTTATGCTTCACATCTTCTTATTGATACGGTTAATAAGAAAGGTGAGCAGCTTCTTTACCCTATGCCTAATCGCTGGTGCTTTAATTTATGTAAGGCTAATGGATTAGCCGCATTGTGTACTCGAATGGCATCCTATCTTGTTTGCATAGGGTATGCAGCTTATTTAGGGTTATGCTAGGAGGATTTTATGAGAAAAATTTCACAGATACAGTACAAAAAAGTTGATGCAGATATTAAACCTTCTCGAAAGACTGTACTTTCGCTTATTGATGATCACATGTATTTAATACAGTCATACGAGTATGATCAGAACTTAAATGTGTGGCTCAACTCAAAAGTTACATCTTTCCTTAATGAAGATGGTGAGAGCGTGAATGGTACAATTCTTTTTTGTAAATCATTTACAACATCTGCTTATTTTGATGCCCTTATCCTGTATGAAGGATTTAGCGAAATGCAAGGAGAGTAATCAGATGAATATTAAACGAGCATTTAGTACATTTAAAGAAAAAGTAACCGAAACTGCCGATAGTCTAACAGAAACATTAGATAACATACAGGATTCAGCAACGACTAAACTTAATGATGTCAAGAAAAGTACACTTGGCAGAAAAGTCACCTATCTTATGGGTGGTGATCCAAACGCTGACAGAGTATTGGATTGCGATAAACGTGATCTTCCGGATGATCCTGATAATAAGGTTGTGCAAGAGTTAGATGATTTCTTTAAAGATCAGGAGGATTCAAATAATGAAGAATGATTATTTTTCACAGTTACTTGCTAAACCAGATGCAATTGTGAAAGATGCAGATGGCTTTAAAACAGTTATTTTCAATGAAACAATTGACGCAGAAACTATTACAGTGTCTGTGTCTAAGGCTGATGCAGCTGATTTGTTAACATTTAGGGTTATTAAATTTTGCAATAATGCAATGGATTTCATTACAAAGTGTAATGAGTACAATAGTCACTCATCTGGCATTATTGCTTTTGTCACGAAGGATAAATTAGTAACATCATTATCGGTCATTTGCACTACAGCGGAAGCGGCTGCAGAGATAACTGGTCGGCTTTTAGCTGTTCTTTATCTTGTTCAATCTAAATAAGTGAAAGGAGATAGGATTATTCCTATATTTAAAAATGGATTATATTATTTTTATCGCAATTGTAGTTGTTGCAGTTCTTGCAATTTTATTTTGGCCTAAAAAGAGAAAAGGCACACCGGATCATGAAGATGATTTTGATACTAAGAAGAAGCAGAATAGCACAAAACAGCATGGAATTAAAGGCTCAAAAAAGAAATCTATCAAGAAACCGGCACAAAAAGCAAATAAACCAAGTAAGGAAGACTTAAAGCAAAAAAAGAATGATTCTGCAGAATTAACAGATGATGAATTATTGCAGTCTATGGATGATACACTAGCTGATAAAGAGTTTTTGAAATCATTTGATAAAGCTCTCTCAGACACTGGTGACGATTTCATCAAGGAAGAAGCTACAGCTGAAGAAGTTCGTAAAAGTAGCAAGATTACTTCTAATGAAAAGAAACCGGAAATTAAGATGGATTCAGAAGAACCAGTTAAGAGTACACGTATGCGAAAGAAACTTGTGCAGGAATCCGCGGCTGAGGCTAAGAAGGATGATACAACCAGTGGTATGCAGTTTATTGGTGCTGATGTTCAGGGCATAGAAACACCTAGCATTGATGATCTCTTTGCTGATCCATCTGTCAATGAAAATAACTATCAGGATATGCTTTTTAAAGCAACTAAAGAGATAACGCCAGATGCAGATGCAATTGCAATTGGTATGCCGACAATTAAAGAGGAAAAGACTGATATACCAAAGGAAGAGCCAGAGCAGGTTTCTGAAGATTTGGAACCAATTGGAAAAGAAAATATTGCAAATGAGCCTTTAAAAGATACAGTTGAAAAATCAATGGAAGAGCTAGTTGAAGAACCAGCTAAGGAGTCTACGGAAGATTCAGTTGAAGAACCAGCAGATGAGTCAATGAAATTATCTACGGAAGAGTCAGCTGAGAAGCCAGCTGAGGAGTATACGGAAGAGCCAGCTGTGAAGCAAGTTGAGGGGTCAATTGATGAACCAGCGGAACCTAAGGACACTTTTGTCCCAGGTTCAGAGCATTTTGACAATTCAGGCTTACAGTTTGCAAGTAGACCACATTTAGAGAAATCAACGCATTTACTGCCTGAGGAACTCACGCCAGAGGAAAGTAAAGATGGTATTGAATTAACTGTTGAGAGTCCAAATGTAAAGGCTCCTATTAATAATAATGGCCTGATTGAGTTGTATAACAGTCATATCTACAAAGATGGAAAACCACTTCCATGGGATATTCGGTTTGAGGTACAGCTTAAAGAAGACGAAGAGCTGACTGTTGATACAGGTGTTGGTATTAAACTTCCAAATGGTTTTGGTATCAAGATCATTCCTGTTGAGAACATTGAAAGTAAATTCGGTCTGAAGGTAATTTCTTCTTTAGATGTTAGCCGACTGGAAGCACAGTACTCATTAAAATTTGTAATAAGAAGTGTTGGACTTTCTTCTTACATTGCAAAGAACCAGCCATTAATTCGTTTGAAGATTTTTAGAATCTAGGGGTGATTATGCTAAGAATGTATTTAGCAAATTTTTTTCGAACAGTTTTCAAGGTATTTCGAGTTATTATGATTATTGCCTTGCTTGCTGTCATTTGTGCTATTGGAGTTCTTGCATACAAGTTTACACCAGTGTTTAAACAGTATGTTTCAGAAGCCGATGAATTAGTTCGAAGTTCATCGGCTTCTACTTTTTATCCAGATAACACAAGCCATATTTATGCATCTGATGGTACTGAAATTACAAAATTACGCTTAAGTGCTGACAGTACCTATGTGACTTATGATCAATTACCCAAAGATGTTATGCATGCTTTTGTTGCAATTGAGGACAAGAGATTTTATCAACATCATGGTGTTGATTGGGGCTCAACAGTTAAAGCCGCTTTGTTACGCTTAAAGGGCGGTAGTATTACACGTGGTGGTAGTACAATCACGCAACAATTAGTTCGAAATGTTTTCTCTGAAAACATTGGCTTTGATAAATCGTATACACGTAAGTTCAAAGAGATTTTGACTGCGCTGTTTTTGGAGCGGAAGTACTCAAAGAAGCAGATTCTTGAGTATTATATTAATAACATCAATTTCGCAAATAATTATTATGGTATTGGCGCTGCATCCTATGGATATTTTGGAAAATCAGTTGATGAATTGTCTGAAACTGAGATTGCTTTTTTATGTGCAATTCCTAATAACCCAACGTATTATAATCCAAGAACCAATATTGACCATACTATCAAACGTAGAAACATTATTTTGAAAGAAATGTATGATCAGGGGTATTTGAAACGAGCTGAGTATTTGAAGGCTATAAATGTAAAAGTCACATTAGTTCCTGAAGCAAATGATTTCTATAACTATGAAAGTTCTTTTGCGGTTAAGTGTGCTACTGAGAGTCTTATGAAAAGTGCTGGATTCCATTTTAGGTATAATTTTGATTCACAACCTGATTATGATGACTATCAGGAAGAATATGCTGATGCCTATAAGGATGCTGAGCATTTGTTGTATACTGGCGGATTTAGTGTTTATACAACTTTAGACTTGTCAGTTCAGAATAGTGCACAGAAAGCACTTGATAAAGAGTTAAAAGATTTTAAATCAAAGGATAAAAATGGCATTTACAATATGCAAGGCGCTGCAACTGTGATTGATAATTCTACAGGTAAAGTGATTGCTTGTGTTGGAGGAAGATCACAGAATAGCTCCTATTACTCTTTGAACAGAGCTTTCCAGGCATATCAACAGCCTGGAAGTACTATAAAACCTTTAATAGTGTACACACCAGCTTTGCAGAAAGGTTACACTCCAGATAGCATTGTTGATGACTCCCCAATAAAAGATGGTCCAAAGAATTCAGATAATTCTTATGCTGGTAAGATCACTTTACGTAAAGCTGTTGAGAAATCTAAGAATGTTGTGGCATGGAGACTCTTTAGCGAGATTACACCAAGAGTTGGTTTAAGTTTTGTGCAATCAATGCATTTTAATAAAATTACGCCAAATGATTATTATAAGCCGGCTGCATTAGGTGGTTTGTATTATGGTGTGACTACTGTGCAGATGGCTTCAGGTTACGCAACATTGGCATACGACGGATTTTTTAGGGAACCTGATTGCATAAAGGATATTCAAGATAGTTCTGGTAAGAGTGTTTATGAAAAGGAAGCACCATCAAGAGTTTATTCCAGTGATGCTGTAAATCAGATGCTCGATATTTTAACTGGTGTTGCAAACACAGGTACAGCAGCAGGTTTAAAATTACCAGATAACAAGAAGATGCCAATTGCTTGTAAAACAGGAACAACTAATAACCAGCATTTCGCTTGGTTTTGTGGTGTTACACCTTATTATTCCGTTGCTGTTTATGTCGGTCGAGATGACAATAAGCCTACAGATGGCTTATGGGGTGCATCTTATCCAAAGTATGTATGGCGGGATATTCAGAATAATTTGTGTAAAGGTAAGGAAGTTAAAAAACTTTATAAGAAAGTAAAAGTACAACCGAAGAAGGTTAAAAGTGATGCACAAGTTACAAATGATTCAGTGCAATCACCAAATACAGATAGCTCTTCAGATACCGGTATTAGTAATTCCAATACTAGTCAAAATTCATACAGTGAACCTGTGCAAAAACCTTCGCGTGTTCCAGGCACACCAGTACAAAAACCTACGAAGCCTACAACAAAACCTATGAAGCCTGCAACCAAACCTACAAAGCCTACAACCAAACCTACTACGAAGCCTACGCATGAATCGGAAGATACGTCATCTGACACTAATTCATCGCAATCTCAGGATGCTTCGGATGATCAGAGCGACCAAAGTTCACAAGATACTCAGCAGGATAATCAGCATGAGTCTAATTCTGTTGAAAATGCTACGGAAAATTAATTAAGCAAGGTACATGATGGTAAAACATCGTGTACCTTTTGGGGTTGAGAAATATGAAAGATATTATTTTTGAATTTGTTAAATCATTTGGAGTTTTAATACTTCTTCGTAAGAAACTAATATCAGGGGCACTTGATTATTATTTCATTGATTGGATGGGAACTGATTCCCAATTTTATTCATTACTTGTAATCTGCAATGAATCGCAGATTTTTTCTAAGGATGTAATTGCTATTGGTAGCTCTGATAAATCCTTAAGCCCACTCACATCAAATTTAAAGCAATTTCCTACTAAAGAAGATTGGGTTATTGATAAGTGGGATTTAAATTATGCAAAAAAGATTGAAGCTTTTTTAGCTGATCAATTATCTCAAATAGATCTAACTGGTTGTGATACTGAAACCTATCATGTTCTTAATTGTATCGCTTGTTTACGTCCAATGCTTCAGTATGTGATTACTTACAGGCATGATGATACAATACTAAATTTAGTATTACAACCGCTTAACATAACACAGATTATACCAAACTCTGTAGAGCATGCAGAGTTTATTTTGAATATAGTTACACGTTTACATTTAAACAATTACATTAATTTATCGGAGGAAACACGATGGCAGATTTATCCAGTGCAGTGAAAAATTTATTAGATGCGCATCACTTTGAAGATGCATTTGCTTTGATACGGTATGCATATCGTATTGGGGATCCGGTTGTGACTGACAAAGATTATGATGCATTTGAATCTGCTTTTCGCGAGAATTTTCCAGGTTCAATGTATGCAACACAAACTTATGATGATGATCCAGTACCTTACAATTTATTGCATTCTTTTGGTATTACGCCTATAACATTTAATTCTTCAGATGATTACAATGATATGGTTACAGCACTGAACGATGATAAGAGCTTAAGTATGAGCTCTGTTACAAAAATAGAGGATGCGTGGCCTTACTTTCAGATGCTTAGAAGTAATAAACTTGATTTTATGGCATCATTGAAAACAGATGGTGTGAATACAAAGATGCTTTACTACAAAGGAGATCTTTTAATTTCACTTAGTCGTGGCAGAGGCGCTGCCAATAGTTTGGATTATATGACTGGTTCATCAAAAATTATGCCTAGATCGATTTCTAATTACAATGATATTGAAAAGTTACGTATTACTGGAGAGAGTTATGTTGATAAAGACAAGCTTCAGTATTTGCGTGATAAATATGATGTTAACCGGTACAAAACTAGTAAATCGTCAGCCATTAGCATGCTTAGAACTGAGCATGCTAAAGAAGACTATAAGTATCTTCATACCGCTGTTTTTGCTGCTGAAGGTTTAGAGAATACCTTGCAAAAGATGTTCAATCATTTAGCCATGGAAGGATTTGAAACTGTACCACATGAATTGCATTCATGGACAGAGATTCCAGATACTTTTGAAGAATTCAAGGATTGGCTTCCTTTGCATGTTATGGCACCTATTGCACGCGCTGGAAAAGATATGCCTTCAGATGGATGTGCAATTGAAGTAAATGATTTAACCTGGGTTGGCGTTCAACATGACCAGTACTCAAACAGACAGCTTGCTTTAAAATTTGGTTATTGGGCTTTCAAGGTATACAAAGGAATAATAACTGATATTAAAACAGAGCAAAAGCGTGTGTTCAAATCAGTACGAATCCGCATTGATCCGATTACGACTGATGATGATTGCAAGGCTGAGTATATTAATTCCTTCAATCCACGCATTTTAATTGATAATGAGTTGTATGAAGGGAAAGAGGTTTACTTTGAGAAGAATGCTGGAGCTGTTAATATCCTAATACATGGAGAGCGATTAGAAGAATTGAGAAGAGAGGGAATCATAATTGATTGATTCAATGTCATTAACTTCATTTACCGATGTTGCTTTAGAGTTGGGTGGACAACAGATTAACATGCCTACATTACTGAAAAAGGCTAAGGATTCTAAGGATGATGCCCTACGTGAAAAGCAGGCTTTTACCATCTTAGAACATCGGAAGTTATTGAATGATTTTAAAAAAGCTTTAGATACTAATAAAGATAATGAACTTGCTTCTGTTCTTGAAAAGGATCTGAATAATCTGGATGTGGCAAACAGCGGGATCGTAGCATTAGCCGCACTTAATTTATCAGAGGATAAAAATATTACAGCTTTGAAAGGATTTGCTATGAAATTAATTCATAGCAAATTTTATGATACAACGAAGATTAAGCAAGACTGCACAATTCTGTTAAGTGATAAAGTTGAGTTAACACTACAATCGGCTATTGCAATTCAGATTTTGAGATCAAGCTTGAACTGGAATGATTTTATTTCATTGTATGCTAAAATGCCAAATTGGTTTCAGTTTATTGATTCTTCTACTACACAGAAATGGAGTGAGTCTATTAGTATTGAGCTTGATCTAATTACTGTGACTGAACTGGTTGATATTATTTTTGACACTTGTAAAAAGAAAGCATTGTCGTCATTTGTACATGATCACAATGTGAATGAAACACTGGATATTTACATTGAATGTTTTGAAAAAATCTTATCTTATGAGTTATTTGATGTGGACCCTTATTTAGATAAGGCAAGCAAAAGTTTAGTTGACCTAGAGGAGGTGATTTTATGACACTTAAGATTAATGAAATTGAAAAATTAAAAGATTATAAATTTGCTGTGCATTGTGCTGGTGTTACATTGTTCACACCAGTTGATCGCTCAAAAATAAAGCCAGTAACAGCTACATGGCATCCGCAGAATGTAAAAGATAGCGTTTCGGAAAATGTGAATACTTGTTTGCAGCCTGTTAGACAAGACAAAGCTGTTGCCAACTCTGATGCTACTAATAGCGCAGTTCCGCAGAAAATGATGTTTTAGAGAGGTTTGTTTATGTTTACATTTACAATTAATAATGGAAAAATCATTAAGGCTGATGGTGCACCAGATTATATATTCAGTGCTGATGATTATGAGAAGTTCAAAGCTAATTTGTTATCTTTTGAAGCTCAATTTTCTCCAGCGATATTTGGATGCGTTGAATCAACGGATTTGAATTATGATCTAAGTGAAGATCGAAAAGTACCTTTAGCTTCTGGAGATAATACAAATGTGGGGGTGTATTTTGGGATTTGTAAGGAACACTGAAATTGTTAAACATTTCAATAATTTAGCTGAGCAGAAAGTAGATCAGCAGATACTTTATTTGTGCAAAGAAGGAAATTATGACATAGATTTGGACACAGTATTATGTCAGTGGAAATACGCAATAACTCATCAGCTTACTGATGACGCACATATTTTTAATCAGTTTCTTGCACAGATTTATTCGTGTGATGTATTAAAATCAATGGAGGGAACACTTTCATGAAAGACAAACAACGTGAAGTTTTTACGAATTTGGTACAGAAAGAATTACCAGACTTAATTAAAAACAAGTCCACAATGATTGCAGATGATCTTAAGCTCAGCTTTCAGTTAATGGATATTGATTTGCAGGATAAGCTGTCGGATGACAATGGAACTGTCTTTGTTCCAGTGTATGCAAGATGCTTACTGCAGAATATTGAGACGACTGAGTCAGTAACATTTAGTTTAAATTTGCTGAAATTACCAGTCTATCAGGAACTTGGGTTTATGATTCGTGGTAATTATATGCAGATGCTTGATTCTTATGATAAGGCATCCGGATTACATACAATGCGAAAAGTGAACCAAAGTAATGATATTGATAAGGCTATTATTCAGTCTTCTAATTTTAAGGCTATTGGTTTTTGCCGTGATAAAGCAAAGTTTTTGACAGAGCTTAAACTTCGTGGAAGAGTCTCAGATGCAATTGAGATTTCTCCTTCAACATTTTTACGTGCTATCACCGGTATGAGTAAAGATGAACTTGTTGCAAAATTTGGGTATACCAATAACTTTGTTGTTACTATTTTTGATGGGCGCCCAAATACATTACCAGAGTGCAAACATGGATTTCCGGTAGCTACTAGAAATGATTGCATTCAAGCTACATATGCAGCCATTTTTGGTGCTTCTGCTGCTAAAAATGCAGATAGTGGTACTATCAGTGCTAAGCTTACTGAAATAAAGAAGAGCTTATTTAACACAAATTATTTCAGTAAGGGTGAATATTCCTATCAACGTATTCAGTATATGCAGAGTTTTAGCTATCGTGCAGCTGGCAAAGTTTTGGCGAAAGATGTTTCTTCAAATAATGTTAAAATAAAGGCTGGCACTGTATTATCAGCGCAGCTTTTACGGGAACTTGATGCTACTGAATTATCTGAAATCACTGTAATTTACAATGATGCAGAATTTACGCTGCATAGATTCGCTAGATACTGGTTTGGCGCTTTAAATTACACATTGTTAGAGGATATACCAGAATGCAAGCTTGCTGCAAATACTGTACTTAGTCTTTCTGATATTGACACATTAAATTCTTCTTCTCTTGCTTCTATAAAAGTTAAGGATCTCGATAGCAATGTTAGAACAATGACACGCGATATTGAAAATGATGAATTATCTCTTGATGATATTTTCACTGTTTTCGATATTTGGGTTGGTAATTTGAAAGGACTTAATGTTTATGACAAGGAGTTTGATTTAACTAACCGCGTGTTATACCCTTTTGATAAACGTGTACTTGATATCATTGATTCCGATCTTAACAGCGTAATTCGTAGAGTGAAGAAAGCTTATAGTGAAAAAGGTGCATCCACCAATCTTCAGGAATACATTGTCAGCTATGATAAGGATATTAAGATTGATGCGTTTATTGATCAGATACGCTCTTCAGATTTAAAGCTTGGACAAATGTCTGAGATGTGTAATGTAATGTCATTTGTTTCAAAGGATTACAAATCCACCATTGCTAATTTAAAGAATATTGACGATAATCTTGTTACTATTCAGGATCATCAGTATGGAAGAACTGATCCTTTTGATATTCCGGAATCAAAGAAACTTGCATCTGTACAGTATCGTACCATGAATTCAAAACTCAATGAGTCTGGATTAATTACAGTACCGTACTTAAAAGTAGAGAATGGTACAGTTATCAGTGAAGAGCCAGTTTATTTAACTGCAATTGAAGAAACTGATCGTTATATTGCAGAGTGGAACGAGACATTTTTAGATGAAGACGGTAATCCAAAGCAATATATTACTGCAAGATATAACGGAGATATTGTATCGACTGATGTGAAGAATATTTCATACAAGGAATGCTCGCCTTACTCTGGCATGTCTATCTCGCATGCTTGTATTCCTTTCCCTGGACATTCTGATGGTAAACGTATTACTATGGGATGTAATCAGCTGTCACAGGCCTCACCTATGGCACATATGGAAAGACCTTATGTTAATGGTGGTGGTGAGTCTATGCTGGATTATGGATTTTATCGTGCAGAGACAATACTTGAAGATTTTTATAAATCAAGTGTTGCACATAATGCAGAGCTCGAACAGCACAAGAATGCTATTTTATCAAGTGACATTGAGCTTGTTTCTAAGCACACTTCCCATGGCACCATGTATTTAACTTTCAAGATTCTTGCAATGGATGAGATTCTTAAGTCAGTTCACAAAGAATTGGGATCTTATCTTAGCAGTCCGGTTAAGACTTTTACTTTCGAAGTGCCATATAGTATGCAGACAACAGACAATACTCTGTTTACTTATAATATTCATGCAGTACCAGATAATATTTATCATCCAGATGATATTATCTGTTACAGCAATTCTTGCAGCTTGAAAGATCGTAAGCATAAAGATTGTCTCAGCACAGGTATTCAGAAAATCTCTGAAGCGGACCTGTCAAAGGGTCTAGCTTTGACAAAGAATCTACGTGTTGGCTACAAGACCTGGGAAGGATCAACAATTGATGATTCAATCACAATTAGTGATGAACTTGTTTTTGATGATGTTCTTACTAGTATTTTTACTACAAGAATTATTTTGGAAGCTAAAGTATTTTCAGATACAGAGCATGAGGAATTTGGTCTTTATGAACACGAGTACCCTTATTTTGAGGGAAATGGTCTTCCAAAATTAGGCGTTTATTTAAATCCAGGTGATCCAGTAATTGCAAAGGAGTTAATTTCCAAAACAAAAGATACACCAATTCAGAAGTACAAATATCTTAAAATGAATCAAAGTGGTCAGGTTGTCTTTGCAGGTTTCACTCATAAGAACAATGAGGAAGTAGCCGAAGTAATCTTAGCACAAAGAAATGTAATTGAGATAGGAGATAAGCTTGCAGGTCGTTGTGGTAATAAAGGTGTCGTCGCTAAGATTGTGCCTGCAGAACAAATGCCTTTTGATCCAGAGACAGGATTTAGATTACAGATTATCTTAAATCCACTTGGTGTGCCATCACGACAGAATCTGTCGCAGTTCTTGGATGTTGATTTGTCTGAGTGCTTACGTCAGGAAAATGCAACATCAACAGTTTCACCTTATAATCCAAATGATTTACAGTTTGTTTTGGATATGAAAGAGGTCCATAATGTGAAACCATCTTATTTTATTGATGGTCGAACTGGTAAACCTTTCAAGCGTCCTATTCATTGGGGTACTATCTCAATGTATAAATTACATCATATGGTTAAGAAAAAGTATCATGCGATCGGTATGGCTGCTCCGGTTGATCCAGTGTACATGCAACCCAGACAGAGTTCTAAATTAGATGGTGGACAAAGTTTTGGTGAGATGGAAGCATGGTGTTTAATGAGCGTCAATGCTACGCATGTTTTACAGGAGATTTACAGTTTTCAGTCAACTGACATTGCACAGAGGAGTCGTATCCGTAAGGAACTTGAGGATAGCGGAGCTGCGCCATATTATGTATTGGGTAACAATAGCAATGAAGCTACAATGCTTGCCTGCTACAGAAGTCTTGGTGTTGATTTTAGAACAAACCTTGATGAACAGACGTTTGAGTTCAGACCATTAACAGATGATCTTATTCATTCGTTTTCATCTGTTTCAGTTGATAGTGTAGAGAATTTACACAATGCCATGATCTT
>OLWA01000506.1_pt1 | contig 48530 bp, 48 predicted proteins | sample 1673251 | NCBI WGS metagenome assembly OLWA01 (sample SAMEA3178937, study PRJEB25190) | human gut metagenome | biome: human gut; feature: human-associated habitat; material: faeces | place: Austria | collected 2013 | reverse complement strand
TCTCGTCATCCCAGACCGCCCTCACCTCGCGGTCATTGAAAAACCGTATCGACTTCTTACTCATAAATAAGGTACTTTATACAATGGTTAGAGATTTTGTTGAAAACTGCTCAGCTATTGGTCTGCATTAAGGCTCATAGATTCATTGTCAATACGAACCTTAATCTTCGTCTCGCCTCCCTGCGTCTGAAATAATATTATCAGGCCGTTATCTATTTACAAATCGTATAATCTATGTTTGTGACCACGTTTTAGTTCGAATGCATATTCTCGTTCTAAAGATTCTTTTCTTTCAGTGAGATACTGAATATGTTCAAGATATGTTATTTTATCTTTCAAATTCTTTATCTGGGTAATCAATGAAACAACAAATTCGATTCTTGATTTTATGGCAGGCGCAAAACTATCGCTGCCATACATTGAATGAGAAAACAAATCTAATGCTTTAAAATCAGCGATGTTGGTATTATTTGTAATGAATGTTACATAATGATGGGTTCTTGAAGACCCCATATGAGTTGAAACAATCTCAAAAATGATACTTGAAATATTACTATTATTGCAGTATTTTTGTATCATATCATCCATGAAATTTGCACCAGTATCATCCTTAAGATTGCAAAAGAAAGAAAATAAGTTTTCTTTTTCATCATATGGAATCCAAGCCTTATAACCATAATGCTGTAGTGTCGACTCTATAATTATTGGATAGCTCTCAATATCCCATATAAAGTCATATGGGCTGATATGGTACTGAGAAACAAATGTCGGAATAGCCTTACAACATTCGACCCAAAATTGGGGTGACAGTCGTAAAATAGACATCAGTAATTCATGATTATAATCAAAAAACACATGATTATCATCACTGTTGATAGCCTTAATACTTCTAATATATGCGTATTTAACAAGATTAACTTTAGACTTGTAGTGTTTACAAAAATCCGACAAGAACTCCTCCGTATTAAAAATAACCTTATCATCCCGGAGTCTCAAAAGAATAGCTGCCATAACGGAGCGATAGCCTTTCGTAAGTTGCTTAGTGCAATAATATCGTTTACATAATGCCTCAATATTATACCATCTTGAAGTATGATATCGTATAGCTTCACAAAACTCATTTTCAGAAAATAGAGTTGATGGATTTTCAATAATACCGACACTCGAGAGTATTAAGTCCGACTTCAAGCTTCTTTCCTGATGATTTGCAAAATCTACAAGGAAACCTAAATCGTAACCTTTATGTTGATATGTTGCAATTATTCTTGATGGGATAAAATAGAGGTTTTGATTGATGCAGTATTGCCAAAGTTCAAATCCGGTTTCCTGACTTATTTCAAACGTACTTTCAATTACATACGAAATTCTGAAGTCATTTCCAATATTTTTGATAGCAGCTATACTATTCAAATCATTTACTAAACATTTTAGCTCCTGTAAAGATTTTGCTTCAGTGAGTTTGCCAATATTTTTACTTTCAATATCCCATTCCCTACTACCTCGTCGATTTTTACTTTTGCTAATCTGACAGTCCAAAGTGTAAAGTCTGTTAGCCTTTGACAAATCTATTTGTAGCAGGTCCTTCCCCATAATAGCTTTGACTCTGAGGCTAAGAATTACCAAATTCTTACATACATTGAAATCTTCTGTGATATTAAGTTTGCTAACACAATCGTATAGAAGATCCAATTCAGTACTTACTAGCTTTTTTGCAATGGATTTTACTTCATAAAAATCTTCATAAAGATTATTCAGAAAAACCGCCTGATTAAGTTTAGCGATATTGCTGTTAATCCATTCCCATATTCTTTTACGATTGGCTTTCAGTTCATCCGTTATAACCACTACATAACGTCCGAATACAAAGTTCCTTCCTTTTGAGCGAGAATAGTGGAAGGTAAATTTAAGAAATGATGGCAATACTTTACTTGCTAATGCAAAAGCAGTTTCACTCTCTTTTGATAAATCTATGAGTGTTTCAATGATATTAGTTTCACGTTTGTATGAGTTAGCATAGTCAATTTCATCATATATCCAGTGCTCTGATATTATTTTCACAGCACTTTCCATTTTATTAGGATGGTCCTTTAAGAACTCAACGATTAGAGTTAATGCCGTAGCGGTGTCAGATTCCTCTGAATGTGAGAAATGAGAAAGTATGGAAAGGATGCTATCTGAACTTACATTAGAATGACTAAAATCATCAAACTTATTCTCCTTAATTAAACTCTTAATATAAGTAAAAGTTATGGTGGGAATTACACCTCCCAATACTTCTAAAAACTCGCATTTTTCTCGTTCTTCTTTGATAGAAACTGACAGACCTTTCCACGCATCAGAGATAGAACTTCGGGAGAAATCCATTACTTCTTCTTTATGGAAGCAATTCCATACGGAAAATATACTGTCCGTCAATCGCTCTCGTCGATTATGCAGTTTCTCAATTAGATGGGATAAACTCAGTCCTTTAAGAACATAGAAACATTGATAGAATGCATACGTTCCAAAATTTTGATCTTGTATGGTAGCAATATTATAATCAGTGATGTTTATACATTCCAATTCCTCAAGTTTGCGACATATAGATTTAAACTCTGACGATTCAAAGCCAAAAACTTGTTCAATTTGGTCTAACAATGAGGTCTCCTCTAAATCAACAACTTTGTAAAAAGAGATAATAGCAACAACTTTTATTAGCTTGCGATTGGTTCCATCTGATATTAAATGATTAAAGATGGGTTTATAATATTCGTCATATACCCCTTCCACATTGATTAGTTCGTTATACTTTTTCCCATTCAAAGCAATTTGAGCACACATTACTGCTAACCTGATATTCTTACCAGTTATATCATTAATGCGTTTGTGCCAATGCCTATTGGTAATACCAAACGAGCTAAGGATTTTTGATGCAAGATCTTCCGGGGATTGAGACATTTCAATTTGCTCTACTTTTACCAAGTTTGAACATTTTGCAATAATAGTATCAAGAGCATAACTACGAACTGTCGCAATAAATTTCACATTATTATTGAGAGAATGCTTATAAAACTCAATTGCCTCTTCCCAAATAGCGGTTCTATTTGCATCATCAATAATAAATAAGTAAGATGTACTATTATCAATACTACTTAAAATATCATTTATATGACGATTTTTTTCTTCAATGACAAAGGTTTTTGCTCCTGTTTTGTCGGAATAAGCATTCGCAATCTCAACAGCATAACGTGTTTTACCCATGCCAGGTTCTCCGGATATTATGAAGAAATCATTTGATTCCAATATTTCGGCTCCTTTTGAAACTGGTTGAGTTTCTAATTCAAAATATGGATTATCAATTGGTGTTAGATATGTGAATTTTGGAGACGAGTAGCGCTTAATAAAAGAATATATCTCAACTAAGCCCGGATATGTTTCTATCCCTAAATATTCATGTAACAGACGCGGAGTGTCTTGTAATTTAGTAGCAATATCATCTATTGAAAATATTGTCAGTTTTATAGCTGGATATTGCGCGCATAGGTAGTTTCTTAGATTATCTTGAATATCTATAGTAATTCTTTGATTAGAAAACAATATAATCTCTTTTATTTCTTCTATCGGAATTCTTGTTTTCTTGACGTTAAGACAAGATGTAATATCTCCTTTTAACTTAGCAATAAACTGTTTTTGGGGATGATCTGACTGTGTGGTATATTCTATTAATATTTTCCCACTGCACATTGAAAGGATAGTATCAGGACTGCCTTTACGTGTTTTAACTTGTCCTTTTTTTGTCCCTCGAGACTCAATGTTTATCGGTTTATAAATAGCAGTTAAAAGCTCATCCCCTAATTGTTGGAAAAGAGCTGCATCTATTCGGCCTAAAGCACTAATAATATCGGAGAGAATTGCCATAATTAAATCTCTATAATTTTCCAGTTAATGGAGTTTTCAACATACCTTTCATAGAGAATCTCGGTGCGGATGAGATCCTCTTCAAGTTTAGAGGCTCCCTGTTTCAGCCTTTCATTAATAGGAGATTGAGCTTACGCAGATTCTCCATTGTGATATATAGTTCGCTAAGTGTTGACATATTCTAACTAAACTACAGATTGAATACCAATTAAATAACGTAGACACATACTTAATCTTTGATATGTCTCAAGCTCAGGTCTTAATGCCGCAACTATAACATTCATATAGTTTGTCATTAAGAAAGGGTTTGAAGATATCATACTTAATGTATTTCTAGAATAATCCAACCAATACCTAAATTGATTTTCTTGCAAACTATTCCCACGACGCATCAAATCAAGACCTTGCCGAATAACGCCGTCAAGAAGTATATAATTATTATTCATCATTACCTCCCTCTCTATGCATTTGATCTAACTCTTCAACACTCATTATATCTGTAGAGTCCATGGCTCTTGATGCTGCATCTGTTGAGATCCTGTTTTGACGGTTTAACTTGAGATTCACACCAAATCCCTCAAATTTCTCAAATAGAGGTAATATTAAAAGAATCAGCCAAAACACAAATATGACGTTAAATCCATTAAATTTTGGGGTAAAAGTCAGATCTCGGCATTCATCAAAATGTATGAATAGATAAATTGAACTACCTACGAATAAAATCGCATACCAAAGACGTTGTAACCAATATCCCAAAAACTCTATTGAGTTTTCCATACGTTTACAAAACTTTGGGTATGAAGTTCTCTTAAACCATAAGTGATGGAAAAGAAACCATGAGATTATGAAAGTCGTTAAAACAGCTACTGTTACGATCCACCAAACGGTAGATACTGGTAGCATTTCGACGTTTGCATTACAGTGTGAGCACATATCGTTGTTATTACTCAGTTATAGTTATACCTTTTCCCTGAAGAATATTTATCCATTTCTCCTTTTGTTCTTCAGCGTTGAAGTCTATTTGGGCTGATACTTCTTTCTTTATCTCGTCAGAAATAGGGAAGGCCTCTAAAGCAGATTTATTAATTTCTTTATAGCGTTTTTTTGCTCCATCGATAATAGACATTGATATTTCAGGAAGGAATATGAATCCATCACAAAGATTGGTAACAATAATATAATCTCGCTGATACATAGCACTCATAGAACCATGCATCAGAGATTTCACCATTGGGCTTGGAGCGATGGAGCAGAGCCATTCGCCATACATTTTCATATAATCACGATTGTCCATAAGTATCTAAGTTAAAGAATTAGGGCGTGAGACCAACCCTTTGATATATTTAACGAGCAAGAATCGCTCGGAGTTATCTATCAAGGCATTCGCCATATCTATGAAAAATAAAAACTCCGGCGACAGTTGTCTGAGGGGCTGGCCGTGCCTGCAACGACTGCTTGGGAGTTTAGGGATTTGTTTGGTTTGGCGGCATCGCTGCCTGTGGATTTAAACCGTTTCGGCAATACTCAGATCTTTATGGTTGCTATTTATGCAAAGTTACAAAGATTTTTTGAGATGGCAATCGGTTATGTCGTAAAACACAACCGATTGCCATGACAGTGTTTACTATTTTCTCTGCGAGATGCGGTGCTGGCGGAGAAAGGCGTCGAGGTCGGCGCGGTTGACGTAGATTTTGCGGCCTATCTGCGAGAAGGGGATGAGGCGTTGGTCGCGGTAGTTCTGCCACGTCTTGGGGGAGATGCCGAGGATTTCGCGGACTTCGTCGGATTCAAACCAGTCTTTGCCGGGGCTTCCAATCTGGGTTTTCTCGACTATCTCAATGAGACGGTCGAGTTTCTCGTGCAGTGATTGCCACTCCTCCTGCGGAATCATAAGCATGAGCGACGTAGAAGTGGAGTTTAACTGAGATTTACTCAAGGGGCTTGTCATATTCTTTAGAGAGCTTGACGATTGCGTCCTTACATTCGTCGAAGTGCTGTCTGAGCAGGTTGTTGATGAAGGTTGTAAGGTTGGCTTTGCGGTTTCCACATAGGAGTTGCAACTGTCTGATCTGCTTCACAAATTCAGGACAGATTCTTACATTTGAGCATCCGGAGGGTGGACATAGATACGTCAGATCATCAATAAATCTTCGTCTGTATTCTTCCGCTTGTGCCGTTAGAGCCGAATTGCGGGATTTTGATGTAGAACTTCCCTTATGGTTGGATTGCACCGAGGAGGGAGGTTCTTGCGCTGTGGAAAGTGATTCTTCAGTGTTATTTCGAGGAGCGGAAATCGGAGCTTCCTTAGCACGAAAATTCTCCACAAAGGCTTCGGCATCAAAGTCGTTGTCATATTTTTTTGCCATAATTCACTATATCTTGGGGGTTAACATACATCAGGATAATTCTATTGGACGCTTTCACTACTACACACCTCGGGCTGTCCGAGCTTACGGTTGAAGCCCGGATAATGGGGTCGCGTTTAGTTCTGAACAGCATATTCCTTTAGACATAGGGCGGTCAATCATTCCAAAAATCATCAACTGAATGTGACGGCGTATGCACTCGGAGAAATATGCTGATTCAAAAGAATCTGGTATGTAGCGGGAAGCAGATTTCAGCGAGCACGGATTCCGTGTTTTTTCTCAAATAGTCCGGCAGTGGAATATGAGGAGGCTGAAATTCTACGACAAAGATAGCATGACGCCGTCTGTCTACCCAAATTTTCAGACTAGTCGGGATTATGTTGCCTCGCATTGCCTGAATCTGCCGCGATTTGTGGCTATGAATCCGCATGGCTGCGAATCCGCATTTATACGTATAAATGTTTGAATGAATAAACAAACAGATATATGCTTTTGCGTTCTTGCAAATGGATATTCCTATATTTTCACATCAGCACTATCAAACAGTCGTTTATAAATATGGCAATCAGGATTTATGTCTATAACTATGCCTGAAAGAACATAAACGCAAATTGATTCATAGATGTTTCTCAAGTCTTATAATAGGAAGTATGCTCAAAAGAGTGCATACACAGACATCCTTGTCTCTACATAAGAATACGACAAAGTTAACATCAATAGATATACAAGTCCAAATATCTGAATATATCGGGCATCGGGGGCCTAAATCTGCCGTCAAATGCCGTATGTTACGCCGAAATTCGTGTATGACACCCCTTGCGCGGTCAGGATAGTGGATGGAAACTTCAACTGATCCGATTCCATTAACCATAGAATTTCAACCCTTGTTCAATAGGATTTTCGCCACATGCAGATGGGAGGAAGCGGAATTTGGCAGTTTCGGAAATTTTTCGTATCTTTAATATGGCATTCGTGGGAACATCCAAGATCGGATGTGGTTACTAGCTGAAAGACAGGCATCCACATGGATGAGCAAGGTATGTTGCAAGGCACTCGAAATAAAACCGGTGCCTCACAACCCTTGCTCTCCGAGGGAATGGGTTTCTCCGGAGTCGAAAACCCCTTTCAACGCCTGCGGCATTTCTCAGCGACGCAATCTGCGATGCCGTCTCTTATTTTTATGGGTAGATACTCAAACAACGGAGGCCGCAGACCCAAGACCGACCCTTCCGTGAACCGCTACGTCGTGCGGTTCAACGCAGAGAAAAATGCTCGATTCCTCTCAATGTTCGAACAGTCCGGAGCCATCAACAAGGCTGCCTTCATCAAAAACTTTCTTTTCCAGAAGCCTTTCAAGGTCTTTGTTGTCGATGAAAACACACGGATTTTCATCAATCAGTTGTCCTCGCTGAACGCACTCTATCGGACTTACGTTGTCAGTTACGACACATTGGTAAAGACACTTCGCGAGAATTTCAGCGAGAAGAAATGCAATGCCGCCATCGAGAGGCTGCGAGAAGCAACGATGAGGCTGGTGTCTGTATGCCTCGACATTCAAGAACTGGCCAAACAGTTCGACAATCGCTGGCAACAAACCATGCGGGACAAATAAGGACGGCGAAAGAAAACGTCGGCAGGGGGCGACCTCCTTGCCGACGTAATCTTTCTATTCATTGTTCCGGTTATTGTTCCGCATTGTTCCATTGGAGCCGGATTGGTGACATTATTGGTGACACTATCTATGACATCACCTATGACATAAGACAATTTACTATGACATTTATCCCATTTTTCTATGACACCAAACATTTGTATGGCTATTTCGGCACTAATAATCAAAGTAGCTTCTTTAACTCTTCAACATCCGGCAATGCCTCGCGCAATTTTTCCGGCATATCCTCACTTAGTCGGTACGTGGCTACGCCCATAGGCTTAGCATAATCCTGAATAACGTACTCCACGAAGTCTTTATTGGCGTTCTTGCACAACACTATGCCGATTGAGGGATTCTCATGAGACTTTTTCACTTTGTCATCCAGAATGCGAAGATATGTCATAAGCTGGGCAAGATAACCGGGTTTGAAATCTCCGGTCTTAAGCTCCACAACGACCAGACAGTTCAGTTCTCGATTGAAAAACAATAGGTCGGGAAAGAAGTCCTCTGAAAATGCTTCCAGATGATATTGGTTGCCGACGAACGCGAAGTCTCGTCCGAAAGTCATTATGAACTTCTTGATATTGTGGATTATCTCTTTCTCCACTACTCGCTCATCTATATCTGCAAGGTCTCGGATGCCGATTTCTTCGTTGTTGATAAAGTCAAGCAGATATTCATCCTTAAACATGTTGAGTGCTTTGATCGCATCGCGGCTGTCCTTGATTGTTACGCCAAAGTTAGAAGGAATAGCCCCATAGTGATCAGCTGCTTTCTTCGTGATCTCTTCTCGAAGTCTTTTTGCTGGCCATTTCTGATTTAATGCGATATGAATGTATTTATTTCTTGTGGGGATATCGGTTACCTTATTCAGAATTTCAATATGATGAGAGAAGCTTATCTCTAAAAATTCTTCTATGTTGAAATCGACCGCCGTGGCGGTCGGACCTACGCAAAGCAGTGAGTCTATATCAATTTCATCGTTTACCAAAGGCAAATTGACCGCCACGGCGGTCGATTTATTGATGACCGGTTCCCATTGTTCATAGAACTGACGCATTTTCTTTATGCTTGTTGTCGAGAATCCCTTAAGCCCTGGTAACTCTTTGCGTAATCGTTCAGAGATAGTCTCAATAGCATTTGTGCCCCAGAATCCCTTTCTTGAATTAGCAGAGACATACCTGCCAATTCCATAATACAGTGAGAGCATTTCACGGTTGACCAACTTCGCTGCCTGATACTGACTGCGAAGAATCGCTTCTTTTATTGTCTGAACAGCGATGTTATAATCTGCTGCGTTATGCTGAATAAGTGTTTCCTTTGCCATAGCAATGCAAATTTACTGATTATTTATTGATTGCCGAAATCACAGCCATAATTTGCTCAGGGGTCATACCCTTTAGCAATTCGATGGCCTGCTCCTCTTTTGTCGCTCCTGAATCCTCTGTCGCTGTTACCGAGGATTGTTTCTTGGCGAAGACGTTGCGTAGCGTTTCATCAGTCTTGGTGGTGTCGAAGCTACCCATATATCGTTCGGTTGTGGCGAGGTTGCTATGACCGAGGATATTCTTTATCGCAGATGACTCCGCCCCGGACTCCTGCGCTATATGTGCGAATGAGTGTCGGCTGATGTGCATTGACAGAGGTTTCTCTATTTCCGCTTTTTCAGCAATCTTTTTGAGATATTTGTTGATAAGGGCATTCTTTGATGAAATGTCCTGATACATCTTGTGGCGCAGCTCCGGGCGCATCCTGTCTTTGTCGGCTTGCGTCACATATCCGGCGTATTCAGCATCATTTGATAACAATGGGAAAATATAATCCATAGCCTTTGCATCCTCCCGCTGATAATGACGCAGGATTTCAATAGCCTGCTCAACGAGAAGAAGGTCGCGCTCTTTATGATTCTTGCCCATCTGGTAATGCAATCTTCCGGAGGCGGTGACGTTACCCCATCGCAATTGAATCAAATCAGCTGCACGGATTCCGGCACAATAGTAGCTGAACAGGAAATAATTTTTACAGTGCCATATCAGCGAACCTTCCTCCAATTCCAGATTGATGATTCGTTCCATCTCGGCATCATCAAGTTTTTCCTTGATGGTCTTTACACCCTTGTATTTGAATACGAGGAACGGATCTTTTGAAGCCTCCATTATACCGACCTCTATAGCGCGATGAACGAGCGTGCGGAGGATATTGAACTGCACTTCGATAGTGTTTGGATGCAATAGTTTTCCCGGCTCGCGCTCATTTTCCCATTTATGGAGGAAGTTGTCAAAGCGAGTCAATAGCTCAACCGTCATATCGGCAACAGTAATGTCAGCCATACGCCGCTTCTTTCGGAATGCATCCAGCTTATTGATAAGCCCGCAATACTTACGCCAGTTGCGCCAGCCGCCATTATCATATATCATCTGAGCCCGCTCACGCGCAAAAGCAAGAAATGAAGGTGAAACAGCCTCGGTGTTCATCTCCTTGGCAAGAGCGACAGTCGTTACCTCACCTTCCTTGTCGAGTTCCTTATACGTTTCCTTCGCCTTAGCGAGAATATCGGCCAGTTGTGCATTGAGAACCTTTGCGTCGCGGACACCGCCACGTATCCAATTCTCGCCTTTACATTTAGCATTGAAATCGGATGGCCGGGCAATCTCGACCATAGTCTTGATAAGTTTTCTTTTGCCGCCGACCGTCACACGAAGATACACCACGTATGTCTTGTTCTTGGTCGGTCGTCCGTTGAGTTCAAATCTGAATGTCGCCATTGGAGAGATTATAAGAGTTAAAATTACTATTACAGGCAACTTTGCAGGCAACGCCCACGCGGTTCAACCCGAATATGTTTACAAAGATAACTCAAAATAATTTTACAGGCAAATTTACAGGCAAAACACCGCTATTTTAAGCAATTCTAATACTCTCAAAAATCCACAATATTTGCGTAATACCCTAATATATAGTATTATATAGAAGTATTAGAAAGTAACAGAATATAGTTTTAGTAGTTCTGTTCTGGGCACCATAAGGCCCTTTTAACTCATTGAGTTTTAAGGGGTTTGTGATTTCGTAAGGCACACACAAAGGGGTCAAGCCGAATTTCTTGTGCATTTGTTAAAGCAAGGAGAGTAGGGTGCTAAAAATCAGGCGTATAGCTTGATGAGCCTGAAGATGAAGAAATCGCGGTCGCGGACTCCACGCATCTGAGAGCCGAAATATTTTGACTTTGGAGTTTGAACGCTTCGGCAGAGGCGTTGGTGGCACGCCGACGGAAGTAGTTGAGGATTGTCGGGGGCATGGTTCTTGAATGTCTTTATTACTGAACGGAAGTTGTTGTTGACCAGAGTCATTACCTTTTCATACCAGCCGTTCATTTTTTCCATGGCTTTTGTCGGTGAGATTTTCATATTGAATATATGGCGCAGTTCCATCGCAAGACGGTAGGCATCTTTCAGTATCGGATAGTGGCTGAACAGAATGTTTGCACGGTGACGCTGTATATCTGTCCATTTGTTTTGCGCCGTCATCAGGGTGTGCTTGCTGCGGGCTAGTATCTGGCGCATGGTCTCGCCGTTTGAGTATGTCACCGCAGTCTCAGACCTGTCGCGGGCATTATCCTCGGCTATGAGTTGCCTGCGGATGTCGACACGGATTTCATCAACAGCCTCGTTGTAGAGCTGCTGCACGTGGAAGCGGTCGTTTACCACATGTGCTTTGTAGAAAACCTCGGCGGCGATGAGCATCATTGACGGCGACAGGTCGCATGTCACCTCTTTGACCTTCCGTCTCAGGGGTCTTTCCCATCGCACCGATGAGCGTGGTGATGATCTCGTCGCTTTTCGTGCCCGGAACTGCAGCGGTAAGAGTCCCTCTGCCGCCGTGGCCGTCCTTGTTGGTCAGGAATGTCCATACCTCGCCGTTGCTCAGACAGGTATCGTCAAGGCTCATATACGGACCGATGTAGGCAGAGTTGAAGTAAAACCCGCAGTTGAACCCATCCTCCCGCCACTCGGCGTAACCGCTAAGTTTATTACGATATAAACCAGCAAAATGCTTGCCGTTGACGCAGTACATCTGCGCGATATGTTTAATCGACAGCGCCATCGTCTAAACCTTCGTCTTTTAAAAAGTCACGAACTCGGCGCTGAGTCGTGTTCCCTTCTCGTTTGGAAGTTCCAGATTGTAGGAGAATATCTCGTTGGTACTCTTGCCCCACCATTTGTTCTTGCGCATGTGCAGATATACTGGTCTGCCACGCATGGGATAATCCTGGATGGTGACATGATCCGTATAGCCTCTTGCAACTATGTTCGGATTGCGGTAATCCTCGTCGGAAAGTTTCTTCTTCTCGTCAAGCCATTGTCGTACGACTGCTCTGTCTTTTCAAACCTGACCATCTCAAATAGCTCATCCAGGCCTTCGGGTAAAAACTGTCAAAATGCGTCACTGGTTTTCATGATGCAAATTTAACACTTCACTTTAATTTCATGCACCGGAAATTCGGCTTGAGCCGAATTTTTGCTAATTTTGCCAAGATGTCTCCTCTCCTTAAAAACTCCCAGGCATAAAAACATAAGCCACATAAGTAACATAAATTCCATAAGAAACATAAATCACATCTCCCAATTAAAAATGCGATTTAGCCAACTTGATATAAAGGGCCTCTGGCTCATTGAGCCGAAGCGCTTCGGCGATGACCGTGGATATTTTGCCGAGACGTTTCGCCGCGCCGAGTTTGAGGAAGCCACCGGTGCCAAAGGCAACTTTATCCAGGATAATGAATCCGTAAGCCGCTATGGTGTGGTGCGAGGACTTCATTTCCAGCGCGGTGAATTCTGGCAGGCAAAGATTGTGAGGGTGTCGCGCGGCGCGGTACTTGATGTGGCCGTGGACCTTCGTGCCGGTTCGTCTACTTTCGGCCGCTATGTCGCCGTGGAGCTTACAGCCGACAACGGGCTGCAGCTTTATATCCCCCGCGGATTCGCCCACGGGTTCGCCGTGCTCAGCCCTGAAGCGCAGTTCCAGTATAAGGTGGACAATGTGTATATGCCGTCGGCCGAATGCACCCTGAGTTTCAACGACCCTTCCGTTAGGGTGGACTGGCGTATCCCGGTTGACGACATGACGCTTTCGCCCAAGGATATGCGTGGCCTTTCGCTTGATGAAATCACTCCTTATAACCTGTAAGAATATGGATAAAGACGAACTCCGCAAACATAAAGAAGAGATAATAGGCCTGCTGAAATCAACCGGCCTTGAGGAAATGGACGATTTCATAGCCGAACTCGAAAACACCGGCTATTTCACCGCTCCCGCATCTATGAACGGCCACATGTGTTATGAGGGCGGTCTGATGATTCATTCGCTCAACGTTTATTATGCGGCGCGCGAGCTGAAGGCTACATTCGGCAAGATGCGCCCCGATGTGTTCGAGCGTATTTCCGACGCCAGCATCATCATTGCCACTCTGCTTCACGACATGTGCAAGTCCAATCTCTATTATAAGAAGCGCAATGCCGCCTACGAACTCGGTCAGAGCCAGTATGGCAGTGACCAGGGCTCGCTCCCCGTGGGCCACGGCGAGAAGTCGGTTATAATGCTTCTGCAGATGGGCCTCGGTCTGACCGATGCTGAAATATGCGCCATCCGCTGGCACATGGGCGCGTGGAGCGTCAACCCCACCGACGGTGAATCTAAAGGCGATTTCCGCCGCGCGGCCGATCTCTATCCGCTCGTAAGTCTGGTACAGCTCGCCGATTCGGTGGCCGCTTCCATTCTGGAGCGCAAATACACCACAATCAATTCTTGACCGCCGCTCAGTATTTCTTGCGCATACGGTCTATCCAGTCCAGCTCCATGCGGTAATAATCCGGTTTGGGGCCGTTTCTGAACTGGTGGTCGAAAAACGCCTGCCAGCGCTTCTTGTACAGGTCGCCTGTTATGCCTCCCCATTCGCGGTGGGAATATTCGTGAAGTCCGGCTACGTTGGCGGCGGCCGAGTCGCCCCACACGGTTATGAGCTGCGCGGCATTCAGCACATTGCGCTCTTTCTGCACCGGGTCGGTGGCCGATGCGGCGGCTTTGCTGAGCCAGCCTCTCACGTCGGTGTCCTCTCGCAGGGCAAGCAGGGAGTCCTGACGGTCTATCAGGTCGAGGAAGCGGTGTGACAGCTTTTCGGCTTCATCTTTCTGCCCGCGTCCCATGAGGGCCGACATTGCCTGCAGCAGACGGTTGGCTTCGTCGGCGTTGGCCTGGCGCGCTACGTCGGCATAGTCGTAGTCAAAATTGTTGCCCTTTCCCTGGTCTTTCATCAGCTCCGCGGCGCGTGCGGTGAGCGAGGGAGAATAGAACAGGGTTGACGCTCCCCATGTCGAGGTACGTTTGAGGTTCAAGTCAGGGCGAGCGCAGATTATCGATTCAACTGTCCCCTGACCTTCGTAGTCCACTGGCGCGTTGTACACGGTGGCGTAAAGATTCGACCACGCGTTGCTGAGCGAGTCGGAAGGCTCGGTGCCGTAGCGCGCGTGGAGATAGTTTTTAAGCCAGGCGTGAAGCTCCGGTTTGCTTTCCATCCATGGAAGGTCATAGAGCAGTTCGTACATCACAGGGTTATTTTCTATACCTTCGGGTGTGGCACCGACACCTTTCAGTGTCTGCGCGAACTTCGAGTCACGGGCCTTGAAAAATCCGTCGACGAGTGCGTCCATGCGTCCGTGCATACCCACATTGCCTCCGAAGTTAAGCAGCATGCAGTATATCCAGTCGTGGCCCATGAAGCCGTCCGGACGGTACATCGACGATGTTTCGTCGCCCCATTGCGGAGTCTTTTCGGAATAAAGGTCGAGCACCACCATGTCTCCGCGGTCGAGGTCGCGGATCATATCCCTCTGAGGATTGCCGCCCCAGCACTGGATTACCCACCGGGCATCCGGCGAGGCTTTTTTCATTTCGGCCATGATCGTTTTTCCGGCTTTGGCAAGGTCTACCTCTCCGGGCGTTCCTCCTTCATGAAACGGGTCCATGCTGTAGTAGCGTGCGGGGCCGTAGAGTTTGGCAAGTTCCTCGTAATAAATTCCGGCGAGACGGCTGAATGACGGGTCGTCGGGCATCTGGAAGGCAGGACGTGGAAATTCGCACCATCGGCCCGGGTCGGCTATGTCAAGACCGAGTTTCTTTCCCGACGTGCGCGGAACCATGCCGGAATAGCCGGGGAGCACGGGCGATATGCCCAGCGATTTCATGCGCGCTATTATGGTCTTGTTCAGCTTGGCTTGCTGCTCGATCCATTGGTCGGTCATCGGGCCGCCCCAGCCTTCAAGGTTGTTCATCAGCCACCAGGCGGTGAATGCCGGGCCGGGAAGGAATTCTTTTATCTCGTCCGGTGAATAGCCCAGGCGACGCAGCACATTGCTCCACACGGCTTCGGAGCCTACTATGTCGAGTGGCATGTTGATGCCGTGGAGCGCCATCCAGTCAATCTCTTTCATCCACCGGTCTTCGTCCCAGAACGGCATCGAATATGAAAATGTGCAGTAGTTGAGATAGTAGCGGTAGGGGAGGTCTGTGCTTCCGCGCATCACCGAATCGGGCATTGGAAGCACCTCGGGCAACGGCTGCGTCAGATTGTTCCACGATATATGTATACGGGCCACGTCCTTCAGATAGCGGTTAAGTCCCACGGCCTGCGACACGGCGTTGTTTCCGTTGATCATCACCGTGTTTCCGCAAGGTATCACTTCATAGAAATCCACGGGCGACTGCAGCGTGGTGAAGAAAATACGGTCCTTTGCCGTGCCTTCGGTTACTCGCCATGCGAGCGAGTCGATAGCCGATGTTGTATATCCGAAGCCTGCGAGCGGAACCGCTGACAATGCCAGCGCGACGAGCCTGTTGCGTAGTTTCATTATATCTGAGATTTAAAGTTATACGGCGATTGTCTGTTTACAAAGATAACGATTATTTGCGGAATAAGGCATTATGGGTAACTTTGCAGTCGAAATACAAGGAACTACAGATATGGCGAAAGGAAGCAACATTGAGTTGATAATGATAAGTATAACGGGAGCTGATCAGCCTGGCGTCACGGCGGCGCTCTCGGAAATCATAGCCTCGCACGACGCGCAGATTCTCGACATCGGCCAGGCCGACATCCATCACAACCTCAGTCTGGGTATGCTGATAAAGACCGAGAGCTGCCGCTCCGGCGATATTCTCAAGGATCTTCTTTTCAAAGGCTACGAGCTTAATGTGAAAGTGAAATTCTCGCCTGTAGAACCAGAGGATTACGACCGTTGGGTTAAATCGCAGGGTAAGAACCGCTGGATAATAACTCTTCTGGGCCGTTCCATTGCGTCGCGTCACATCGCGGCTGTCAGCAAGGTCATTGCCGACCAGAAGCTTAATATCGACGGTATCCAGCGTCTTACCGGCCGAATCCCGCTCGACGAGACGGAGGAGCCTTTGCGCAAGGCGTGCGTGGAGTTCTCGGTGCGCGGCAATCCCGTTGACCGTGATGCCATGCAGAGCAGTTTCATGAAAATTGCGGCCGGGGGCGACATTGATATTTCCCTTCAGGAGGACAATATGTTCCGCCGTTGCCGCCGTCTGGTGTGCTTCGATATGGATTCCACGCTGATAGGTACTGAGGTTATCGACGAGCTTGCCGACCGCGCCGGAGTGGGTGAGGAGGTGCGCCGAATTACCGAGCAGGCCATGCGCGGTGAGATTGATTTCCGCGAGAGTTTTACCCGTCGTGTGGCTCTGCTCAAGGGCCTTGACGAGAGTGTAATGCGCGAGATTGCTGAGAATCTGCCCATAACCGAGGGCGTTGACCGTATGATGACGGTGCTGAAACGCACAGGCTATAAGACGGCCATCCTTTCAGGCGGTTTCACTTATTTCGGCAACTATCTTAAACAGCGTTTCGGATTCGACTATGTGTATGCCAACGACCTCGAGATTGTCGACGGCAAGCTTACCGGAAGGTACCTCGGCGAGATTGTCGACGGGCGCCGCAAGCAGGAACTGCTCCGCCTCATAGCCCAGGTGGAAAATCTGGATATGCGCCAGACCATCGCCGTGGGCGACGGTGCCAACGACCTTCCCATGCTTTCGGCCGCCGGCCTCGGAATCGCGTTCCATGCCAAGCCTAAGGTCAAGGCCAACGCCGGTCAGAGCCTGTCGACGATAGGTCTCGACGGCATACTCTATTTCATCGGATTCAAGGATTCCTTCATGGGTTGAGTTTGGCCTTGAGATAGCGGCCGGTGTAGCTCTCCGGGCAGGCAGCAACCTGTTCGGGAGTGCCGCACGCCACGAGGTTGCCTCCCGCTTCGCCCCCTTCGGGGCCTATGTCGATAACGTGGTCGGCACATTTCACCACATCCAGGTTGTGCTCGATTATCACCACGGTATGCCCTTTTTCAATCAGCCGGTCGAATGAATCCATTAGCGTTTTTATGTCGTTGAAATGCAGGCCGGTAGTGGGTTCGTCGAATATGAACATGGTGGGCATCTGCTTTTCCAGCGAAAGATAGTAGGCGAGTTTCACGCGCTGGTTTTCTCCACCTGAAAGAGTGGAGGAACTCTGGCCGAGTTTTACGTAGCCCAGACCCACGTCCTGAAGCGGGCGCAGCCGTCGCACTATGCGCTGCTCTGCCGCTCCGGTGCCCTCTTCCGAGAAGAATTCCACGGCTTCGTTCACGGTCATGTCCAGCACGTCGCTGATGTTTTTTCCGCGGTAAAGAATGTCGAGCACATCGCGTTTATAGCGTTTGCCGTGGCATGCTTCGCATGGAATAGTAATGTCGGCCATGAACTGCATCTCGATGGTTATTGTGCCCTCGCCTTTGCATTCCTCGCAGCGTCCGCCTTCGGCATTGAACGAGAAGTAGCCGGGACCGAATCCCATCTGTTTGGCCCCCTGCTGGGCAGCGAAGAGCTGGCGGATCTCGTCGAAGGCTTTCAGATAAGTGGCCGGATTGGATCGCGTGGAGCGTCCTATGGGATTCTGGTCGACGAACTCCACGGCTTTTATGCGCTGCAGGTCGCCGCCGAGGCCGTTGAACAGGCCGGGCGCGTCGCATGGATCGCCAAGATGCCTCACAAGCGCACGATACAGGATGTCGCGCACCAGTGTGGATTTTCCCGAACCGCTCACGCCGGTAACCACCGTCATTACCCCGAGCGGAAATTTCACGTCGATGTTTTTCAGATTGTGTTCGCGCGCGCCGCGCACCTCTATCGAGTCGCGCCACGGTCTCCTCGCCGAAGGCACGGGAATGGTGAGGTCGCCGCGAAGGTAGGATGCAGTGTAGCTTCCGGTGGCTTTGTCTATATCGGAAACCGGACCATTGTAGACAATCTTGCCGCCGTGGCGTCCGGCTTCGGGGCCTACGTCTATCAGATGGTCGGCCGAACGCATTATCTCCTCGTCATGTTCCACCACCACCACAGTGTTGCCTATCGACTGCAGCTTGCGCAAAACGCTTATCAGTCGGTCGGTGTCGCGGGTATGCAGTCCTATGCTCGGCTCGTCGAGAATGTAAAGAGAGCCTACGAGCGAACTTCCCAGCGAGGTCGCCAGGTTTATTCTCTGGCTTTCTCCGCCGGAGAGGGTGGATGAGAGGCGGTCGAGTGTAAGGTAGCCGAGTCCCACGTCGCAGAGGAATGTGAGTCGGCTTATTATTTCAGGGAGAAGCCGGCGCGAGATCATGCGTTCACGGTCGGTAAGCTCCATATTGACAAAGAAGTCGCGCAGACGCTCCACCGGCATGGTCACGAGGTCGGCGATGGTCTGGCCGGCCACGTGCACATACAGAGCATCCGGTCTCAGACGCGAGCCGTGACAGTCGGGGCACACGGTCTTGCCGCGGTAACGGGCAATCATCACGCGGTATTGTATCTTGTAGAGATTCTCCTCGACCATCCGGAAGAAACCGTCGATTCCTTCGAAACCATGACCGCCGTGCCACAGAAAATCTTTCTGGGCCTGCGAGAGTTCGGCATAGGGGCGGTGGATGGGAAAATCAGCCGCTGACGCCGCGCGGATGCACATCTGCTTCCATTCGCTCATTTTCTCACCGCGCCAGCACACCACGGCATCCTCATACACTGATTTGCCAGGGTCGGGCACCACCAGACGTTCGTCTATTCCCATGGTCTTGCCGAAGCCCTCGCAGCGCGGACACGCTCCGTAAGGATTGTTGAAGTTGAACATCTGGTCGGAAGGCTCCATGAAGGTCATTCCGTCAGCCTCAAAGCGTGTGGAGAACTCTTCGCGGCGTGGTTTGTCGCCGCCGTCCCACACATACAGCGTGAGGCATCCGTTGCCCTCGAAGAGTGCTGTCTCGGCCGAATCGGCCATACGGCTCACTTCATCAGGGTCGGCAGAGGTCGCCATGCGGTCGATCAGGAGCATGTAGCGGTCGGCCACGGAATCGTCAACCTTGTCACCGGCAAGAATATCGGCTATGGTGATGAAGTTGCCGTCGGCGTCAATCAGTCGGGAGTAACCTCCTTTAAGGTATACGTCGAGTTGTGTGGCGGCTTTGCGCCCCTCAGGTATATGGATTGGTGCGGCAATCGCCAGGCGCGTGCCGGGAGAGAGGGCGGATGCCGCTTCTATGATGTCGTTGACGGAGTGTTTTTTCACTTCCTCGCCGCTCACCGGCGAGATGGTGCGTCCGATGCGTGCGAAAAGCAGTCGCAGATAGTCGTATATTTCGGTCGAAGTGCCCACGGTGCTTCGCGGATTGCGTGTGCTCACCTTCTGCTCTATGGCTATGGCCGGAGGAAGCCCTTTTATGAAGTCGCACTCCGGTTTGGCCATCTTGCCCATGAACTGGCGGGCGTAGGCGCTGAGGCTTTCCACGTATCGCCGCTGTCCTTCGGCGTAAAGTGTGTCGAAAGCAAGTGAGGATTTGCCCGAGCCGGACAGGCCGGTGATTACCACCAGTTCACCGCGCGGAATCTCCACGTCGATGCCCTTTAGGTTGTTGACGCGGGCACCTTTTATGATTATGTTGTCGTCAGGTTTCTGCATAGCCGACAAAGATACGAAAAAAGCTTCGTATGGCCTTGCGGGTCAAGCATACTCTAACCATAATTATCAATAATTATGAGAATACCGGGAATTATGAGAATACCGGGGAATATTCTTGTCAGTCTTCAAGCTCGCTGCGTATTTCACGTATCATGCGGCGTGTGCGCAGATTGTTGATTATGCCTATTGTTGCGCCGGCACACAATCCTGCGCAACCGCCTGCAAACATCCAGATGTCAGTGACGGCGAAACTGTGGAGCAAGACCGCCAGCAGAGGAATGCCGGTCATGCATCCGATAATTATGTGGAGGGTGCGCAGTCGTTGAAGCCGGGCTATGTTGTCGAGCAGCTCAGCTGATGTCATCGACCCGAAATCAATATCCTCCACCCTGCGTTTCTGGAGGTATATCATTATCGCCATGATGAGAAAGAACACGGACAGGCATAGTCCTGTTGTCACAGATGTTCCTACTTCCTTCATTATCGGCACGCTGAAGCCGCCCCATATAAGGGCTATTGCAAATAGTCTGGAGTAGTAGCGCAGGAGCTTGTCGCGCCTTGATGAAATCCGGCGTGATTTCGGTTCAGTATTGCGGAACGGCGGAGGGGTCTGGACTTCATTCCACGTACTCCGGAGGTCGTCCAGGAACCCCTGGGCGTTTTCGGAATGAGATATGTCTTGGTTGCGGATATCCATAGCAGGTATGATTTCAGAGATGAGTGTTTGTTTTTTCGGGGTTCGCTGCCGCCAGACGCTGGCGCAGACGGTGTAGTCGCGAGGCTACGTTATTTCGGCTTATGCCGGTTACCTCGGATATTTCCTCGTAAGACTGTCCGTCAAGCCACATCATCACCAGCGCGCGGTCGGCGCGGTCCAGAGCTGATATGAGTCTGTACATAAGTTTGATCTTATGCATACGGTCATCGGGAATATATGGTAGTTCCCGTCCTATATCATCAATGCTCACACGCCCTGTGCTGTGACGCCCCGAGCGGCGGAAGTCGGTGATGCAGGAGTTTATCGCCACGCGGTAAAGCCACGTAGACAGACGGCAGCGGTTGGAAAATGATTCAAGCCCTTCCCACACGTTGGCGAGCACCTCCTGATAGAGATCCTTCAGGTGGTCGTCATCCGACGCATAACCACGGCATACCTTGTAGATAAGGTTGCAGTGCTCTGCGAGAATGGTGTTGAACAAATCTGTTTTTTCTTGCCGTGTCATTTCGTGTTGGCGTATACTTTTGTGGCAGCCCGTTGTTAATCGGCTACAGCTATGTGACGCGCCGGATGCCGAAAAATTGCATCCCTGCCGATAAAAATTTGCACTGTCCGGCGCGTCACCCTCTGAAATCCTGGTCTAAGGAACCCTATTCGCCAAGGGCTCTGGCTATGCTTTCAATGGTCATGTCGTCGGCCGTAGTGCCGAACCATATCCACTTTATGTTATTGAATCCGAGCACTTCCGCACGCCGTTTCATCTCGTCGATGAACGATTGGCTGAACACATCCATCAGTGGGGTGTTGCGCGGTTCGTTGTCAAGAGGGTGCAGGAAAAGGAATCCGTCGAAATTGTCGGCGTAGGTTCCGGCGCGGTGGTCGTATTTCATTTCATACATTCCGTCGTAGGGTTCGTTGCCGAATGGGGAGCCTTTGAGCGTGAAGCCTACCGGGCGGTTGCCGTTGAGTTCGAAGGCTCGGTCGAAAATGCCGCCGCGAGGTTTTGAGGGATGGCGCCCGCTGTTGTCAGTGGATAAGCTGTGCTGCATCACTGAGAACACATTGTTTTCGCCCAGTCGCTGCGCAAGCTGCGCTCCGGCTGTTAGCGCGGGAGTCATACCGCGCGGTGTTGACGCCGTGCCCGGAATGTCGGTTTTGGAGGCGTGACCGCACCCTACCAGAAACAGACAGTGGCGAGGATCGGCGGATGCGGACATATACCGTTCTATAACATCGGCCATGTGGGTGTTGCGGTCCTCCAGCTCTTCTGTATCGGCCATGGTTTTAATCATTGAGTAGGGGATCTGATAGTCAGCGAGCACCACTTTTATTTTCTTTGAGGGTGCAAGAGAGTGGTTGAGGCTCCACAGGTCGCACAGGAAATCGAATTCTCCGCGATCCCACCATCCGTTGGGCTGCTCGTCGCGGAAAATATCAAGTACTTTCTGTGTGTCAAGTGTGTCGGAAGCCATGAATGCGTCCATGTCGGGCTGTCGCCACGAGGGAAGTTCCATGAACACCGTGCCTGCAGTTTCAGGGAAGCCCGGCAGTGCTATCAGCCGGCGCAGCATGTCCCATGACACTTTTCGGCGGTGGTATTCTCCGTTTATTACAAGCCGGTGGTCACGGAGCCTTTTCAGAAGAAACTCTTCGGGTGTATCCTTTACTCCGGCAAGAAACGATGTAAACGGGGTGACGTCGGCAGGAACGCGGTGTATCAGATCGATTCGCGGTATGTTTGCAAGAATATTGGGGAGTTGACGGCTGATTATGCCGGTCATTACCTGCTCGTTCTCCGCAAGGCCTTGTCCTCCGTTTACCCATCGGCCGTCTTCTATCCACGTCCAGTTAAGAATCAGGTAATCGGGTGAATTTCTCACTACTATCACCGCCGCGGAGTCGCGGTAGGTGACAATGCCTTTTACACGTTCGTCAAGCATCCGTTTTCTCAGTGCTGAATCTACAGCTGCATCCGCAGCGTCGCGGTCGAAATCAAAACGCTTTGTTGAAATATCGGCCCACAGACGCTTCTTGCCCGTTATGCCTACCCAGCTTCTGAGCCGGTAAAAGTCGAGTGGGGTGGACGGACTGACGGAGTCAGGACAAAGCTCCCGTGCTGTCTTCCCGATTTCGGTAACTGTAAAGCCTTCGGGATAATTGCCGGTAATGGAATCCGTGGAGTTGTGCGCGTTGGCAGCCGCTGCCGCCAGCGTAACTAAGGAGAGGGTTAGTGTTTTATACATGGCAGTTGTTTATTTAAGGGGTTTGTGTTCAGAATGTGCGGCTGAGGCGGTGTCGGCCGGTATGGAATCAGTGGGCAGTTTTTTCATGGGCCGGAATGAAATCACCGTGTCGTTTAACCGGGCCTCGCACAGATTCAGCAGGCGTATGGTCCCCTGATAAATTGCGCTCGGATCGTCGGTGGAAATCGAAAGAGTGTCGCCTCTCAGTGATACTTCCGGCTCGATGTTGAGGTCAATACAGGAGCCGTATCTGTTGCGCAGCGACCTCACATACAGCAATCCCGGTGTGGCTTTGGGACCTTGATAACATACCACTCTCACGGTATCGGAACTCATGGCCCGGAGACATTCCGTTATATCGGCTTTGCAGCTTGAAGCGGTGTTTTTGTTCAGGAAAAACGATATGGCCGGAAGTACTGCGAGTATTATTACAGCCGATATTGCTATTTTATTGCTTGTTTTCATGTCTTTTTATTATTGGAATTATTTCATCGGGAGATATGCCAAGTAGTTCCATCTGTTTGACGCATAAGGGTAGAAGCTCGTCAAAGAATGCTTGACGGCGCCGTTCTTTTATTGACTCGCAAGCTCCTTCGGCCACAAAGAAGCCTACTCCTTTCACGCTTCTTACCGTGCCGTCGAATCCCAGATGTTCGTATGTGCGCACAATGGTATTGGCATTGACGCGGAACTTCGCGCTCATTTCTCTCACCGAGGGTAGCTGGTGGCCTATGCTCCAGCGTCCGCTCAGAATGTTGTCCTCCACCCATTCCTTTATCTGGATGAATACGGGCCTGTTGTCTTTCAGCTCCATCGTTCGAATCTGATTTCTCTGAAACGGAAATATGAGATGGCTATAGCGGCTACGGGAAGCAGCAGAAGCCAGATATATGACACCGCATACTGGACTTTAACCGGCAGGCCGGTCCAGGAACAGACTGAGTGCCATTCCACTCCGTAAGCCCATATATTGACATCTGTGCCGATGAAGGGATACGACAGAGCTCCTGCTACATCGAGCACTGACACACTTCCCGCAGCTATAATGCCCAGAGTTACCCCGGCTTTCCATTTCCATTTCGGGGAGAAGGTGGTGAAAAGAAGGCCGAGCGAACAGAACCACACCAGAAAATATGATACCACCGGAAGATGGTAGAGAGGGAGATGAGTTCTGAAGGGCAGTCGGGCTATGTTCAGAAAAGTGTTGTGATCCAGAATGTATAGCGGAGCGAGCATCACAACATAGGAAAGGATGGGGAAAATCACGAGAGTGCGCAGGGCGGTGAATGCGAATTTTGTGGACTCGCTCACCGGCAGCAATAATGGCGATATGCACTGCTCAGCATCAAAGCATCCGCGCAGGGATGTGAAGGCTGTGTAGACCACGCAGGTGAAAATCCACCATAATCCCACATACCGTGCATGAGAAGGAGAGTAGCATAATATGATGAGCAGGGAGATGGCTGCCGATATGGCTGTCATGGATAGGTCGCGGCGCCAGTGGCTGCAGATGTAGAGTCGGGCTAATCTTATCATTTGTCGTCTTGAATGTGGTCGGTTGATATTATGTTGCGGAAATATTCGCTCTGATGGATGGCGGTATATAGTAGCTCTATGTCCGGGTCGGAATATATGCCGTCGTGATTTCTTCCTATGGTTTTGAGACCTTCTTCAAACACTATGTCGTCGCAGTATCCCGCTGTAGAGCCGAATGTAAATGTCTCGGCAAGTGCGTCGATGGAGGAATCCATTATCACCCTGCGTCCGTAAAGCATTATCACATCAGTGATGATGTTCTGGAGTTCCGGCGCGGAATGGGATGATATCAGAATAGTCTTGTCTGTGATGTCGGTGCGGGCGAGAAGTGACTGAAATGCTCTTTTACCACCCATATCAAGTGAATTCAGAGGCTCGTCAAGCAGAATAAGAGAGCAGCCGGTGGCAAATGCCAGTGCGAGCAACGCTTTCTTTATTTCGCCGGGCGACATTTTCGTCATTTTTCTGTGGGTGTCCACGCCAAGCAGTTTTATGTTGTCGGCAAATTGCTCATGGGAGAATAGCGGATAGAGCGGGCCGTAGCATTCGGCCATTGCTGTGGGTGTGAGAGCGGCTGTGCGGGGATATTGCGGAACATAGAAAAGTTCTGATAACAGCCGCGGGTCGCGGCAAGGCATTTCGAAGCCGTTGACCGTCAGAGAGCCTGCCATAGGTGGTATGCCTCCGGTGATGGTATTGAGCAGGGTGGTCTTACCGCTGCCGTTTTCACCGAACAGACCATATATTGCCGATGTATGCAGCCTCAGGTTTACATCGCGCAGTGCAGGAAGCTTTAGAGAATATCCTATGGCGGCCTGATTGAAAATTACGTTTTCATTTTCCATGTGATGGTGATTTGTCATACTGTACTATCAAAGTGGTACAGCAAAGATATGATCTCATTTTCAAATACACCAAGTCGTTAACTATTATTAACAATAAATATTGGTAAGAAGGTCTCATTGAATGGGATTCATATAGAAACAAACATATGTTTTTCTGGGTTAAGCGGCTATTTCAGATTGATAAAGAGAATGATTGTTATTATATTTGTATTCACCGCTTTTTCGCACATCAGTCTATTCAAAAATAGTAAAAGTCACAAGATATGGGAGGGCCTATTTCTTTACCGATAGTGATTCTTGTTTTCGTGCTTTTTGCATGGAAAATAATATCATTGCATATAAATAAGAGGAATTCAAGCCAAGAGAATAATGACATGACCGAGGAAGAAGCTAACCTAAAGAAATTTCTCGATATGTCAGATGAGGAAAGGAAAACGTATATGGAGAATGAATATAAGGAAATTATGGTTCCGATTTTTTCTGCTCATAAAGGATATTCTTCGGCCGAATTTTTCTGTTTCGTTTCGGACACGAGAGATGCTCGTAATTCCCATCTTGTGGATGTAGGTGACAAAGTTGAATTGAAACTGAAAAATGATGAAATACGTGTATATGCTGATTTCGGAAATTTCCTGGGTACGATATGCGTGCCGAAAACGTCTCCAATTTGGGCCCAACTTAAGAAGAATTGTGACCTTGACGCATATCTGAGTGGACGCTCTTATAATGCTCTCGCTAAGGAAAATGAAGATTCTTTTGAAATAACCGTGTTCTATAAGGAAAGAAGTTAATTATGATAGGAATTATTCTGATTATTATCTTTCTATCCTATATCCTTTTACCGAAAAAAAGGAGGCATACGAAACGTCCGTTGGTTCGTAAAGAAAATCCATATACTGAGGGTTTGACGTGGATGGGAGGGAAGAGGCGTAAGAAAAGGTCAAAATATTATTGGGATGACTGACCGGTGAACGGGAAGGTCAGTCCCCACTGTCCGAATGAATGATTGATAGCAGCGGAGCGGAGATTTCTTTAAAACCCGCTGCGTAAGCTGCGGGAGAAACGCTGTCTGTTCCATATGCGGCGAGTCTGGGAATGGCGATGCCGCAGGGTGCGTAAGCGTGGGATGACAACCGCGTTTCCCAAGTTTGCGCTACCGGCAATACGTCCTTTCTCCAAAGCTTACCTCGCAGAGTGACAGATGGACCTGGGGTTGTTTCAAAACTGCGAAAAGTAGGGCTGCTCCATGGAGCAGCCGAATTCAATGCGTTGATTCTAAGTGGAAGCACGAGCGTGCATCCCTACCATTTGGACGGTACAAAGTGAGTCTAAGAAAGCGTCCCCGCGGAGTGGCGATATCCTTCTCGCAACCTAAACCGCCGTCGATAAGGATATCGACGGTCCATGAGCTTGCGGTCTGGGACCGTCGAATGCTACATTGTTCAATAATCAGTGTTGCTCCGATTATCTACCGGTAAAAAAGAAAAGTGAGCGCAACTTATTGTATTGCACTCACTTGCTTTTAACTCGTCGGGGTGAGAAGACTCGAACTTCCGACCTCCACGTCCCGAACGTGGCGCGCTGCCAACTGTGCTACACCCCGAGCTTAGCGGCCACAAAGGTAAGACTATTTTTTCAAATATGCTACTGTTGGCGTGAATATTTTGAAGGTCGTCGGGCTATTTGTGCAGGCTGGACAGCCACACGTACGGTAGTCACGGAGTTGCGGTTTGCGCCGCGGAAGCGTCGGTGGAGGTAAAGGCGGTCTATTGCCGCTCCGATTCCCACGGCCAGTATCAGTGCGGCGCCCATGTAGATCCATGCTATTGCCGTGGGAGGAATGATGTTCAGAGTCATAGGAGTACTTGTGTCGGAGGAATTTGACTTTCTTTTTCTTATAAAACAATCCGAATCCGCTGCGGTTCAGTCTGTCGCGAAGAATCAGATGCCACAAAAGAAATGGCGGCACGTCGATTTCGACATGCCGCCTGTTTCTTTCGGAGTGGGTTGCGTGTTTATTTAGCCACGCGTTCAAGCCATTTTACCATGCCGAACATCACTCCCATGGAGATGACGCATACGCCCATGAATACGGCCCAGGCTACCCAGATGGGGCAGGCGTTGTAGATGAGCGGACCGATCCAGAGCAGGAGGTTGCCCACGGCGGTGGCGCCGAGCCAGAGGCCCTGGCAGAGACCCTGCATGTCGCGCGGAGCTACTTTCGATACGAACGAAAGACCCAGGGGCGAGATGAAGAGTTCGGCAACAGTCAGGAAGAAGTAGAGTACGATGAGTACCCAGGGGCCCGACATAACGCCGCCTTCAGTGCGGAACTCTGTGGCCGAGGGATAACCCATCACGAGCGAGTAGACCATCAGGAAGAGGTAGGCGATGCCTGCCAGACCCATGCCGATGGCTATTTTGCGCGGTGTGGATATCTCTTTGCCTCTTTTGGCGAGAGCCGAGAATATAAGGATTACCACGGGTGTGAGAACAATCACGAAGAATGGATTGAGAGCCTGCCAGATTTCAGGTGCGATAGTGCCGCTGTTTACGAAGTCGCGTGCGAAGAGCGAGAGCGAGGTTCCGTTCTGGTGGAATGAGAACCAGAAGAAGATAGCGATGCCGAGCACAGCGAAAAGAGCATACATGCGCTGCTTGATTTCCTTGGCCATTGCGGCTTTTTCCTCAGCGGTATATGTGGCAACCTCTTCTTTGGCTTTCTTGGCGGGAGAGGGCAGGCCTTTTTGGGTGAAAAGGAATATGGCCAGCGAGATGAGCATGGCGGCTACCGATGCGATGAACGAATAGTGAATACCGGTGTTGAACACGTCGAGATATTCGGTGCAGAATGCCGAGATATTGCCGGCGGCGTCACCTCCTACCTGCGAGATGAGTGCGTAGAGGTTGTCGGCGTTCTGCTGGTTCATGTTGTCGGTAAGGCTCAGATACTCATGGCAGAGAGCAGGCAGTTTTGCGTTGTAGGCCAGATTGTGTACACCAAGCCACCATGAGCGGAGCATGGGAGCGACGAACGGTGCGACAACACCGCCGATGTTGATGAATACATAGAAAATCTGAAAACCGGAGTCGCGCTGCGATGCCCAGCGGGGATTGTCGTAGAGCTGACCCACGATAGCCTGGAGGTTGCCTTTGAACAGACCGTTGCCAAACGCTATCAGGAACAGGGCGCAGCAGGTGAGTGTGAGCAGCCAGGTGGTGTTTTCGGCTGTGGCGAGAATTGGAATTGCCAGCACGATGTAGCCCAGGGTCATGACGATAAGACCACTGATGATTGTGCCTTTGTAGTTCTGTGTCTTGTCGGCGATAAGACCGCCCACGAGGCTCAGCACGTAAATTCCGGCATAGAAAAATGAATAGACCAGTGCGCTCGTTTCTTCCGAAAGTCCGAACTTGGAGCAAAGGAACAGCACGAGCACCGCATTCATGATGTAGTAGCCGAAGCGTTCGCCCATGTTGGAGAGGGCGGCGGGGATTAGGCCTTTAGGTTGATTGAACATGATGAGATTTGGTGAATGTGGTGGATTATGATTGGTTAATAATTTTTCATGGAGTTCAGGCGCCGGCGGCATTCTCGTCCTTTATCTTGAATGCGAGTGCATACAGGCGCATCTGCTTCAGCATTGCCAGGAGTCCGTTGCTCCTGGTGGGCGAGAGGTTTTCGGCCAGGCCTATGCGGTCTATGAAATAGAGGTTGGCCGATGTGATTTCCTCGGGCGTGTGGCCGTTGAGCACCTTTATAAGCAACGCTATTATGCCTTTTACGATTATGGCGTCGGAGTCGGCCGTATAGTATACCTTGCCGTCTTCTTCGCGGGCATATAGCCACACACGGCTCTGGCAACCTTCTATCAGGTGGTCGGGAGTCTTGTATTTGGGGTCGATGGGAGGAAGGGTATTGCCGAGATCGATGATCATGGCATAGCGGTCCATCCAGTCGTCCACTTCAGAGAATTCTTCTATTATTTCGTCCTGTATCTGGTCTATTGTCATGGTTTGAAAGTTGAATGTCTGACAAATTTAGTCAAAATACTCGGGTAATCCGCGTTGCGGTCCATAAAAACGCTGCATATAAGATAAAAAAGGGCGCGGTCGCGGACGGAAAGTTCCAATCCTGCGGGCCGCGCCACATTCTGCTGTTAATTTATTTCGGGCAATTTTTTATCTCATGGAAAATAGCGTCATGCCTTCTTCGAGGCCAGGAACGCGGTGTGGTATTTATCGAGAATCTTGCGGATGGCTGTGCCTATCTTCAGATAAGCGTCGTCGTTGAGGTTGGCGAGCGACGCGCGCACCGACCATGCCGGACCGTCGAACCCGTCGCCGTTCAGGAGCACAATGGCGGTCTCGTTGGCCAGACGGATCACGAAGTCGAGCGGTTCGTAATTGTCTGTAAGATACTTTGCGAATTCGTCGCCGTAGAATTTCTTTGCCCATACCATCAGGTCGATTTCGCTGTAATAACCCGCACGGTTAGGATCGGGAAGCAGCGTGAAGCCGGTGGTGCTCCACAGGTCGTTGAGACGGCGGTGGATCATGGAAATCAGTCGGGGTTGCAGCTCCTGATTGTGCAGATAGCCGAAGGCCGAGAAGAGGGCGAGCTGAATCTGCTGGGGGCATGAAAGTCCTGCGGTGTGGTTGAGACCCACAAGTCGGGAATCAGCCACAAGACGGTCAATGAACTTCACCTTCTCTGGCTCAAGCGCGAGCGACTCGTAACGCTTGTTGAGTGCCGCCTTCTTGTCGGCGGGAAGAGCCGCAATGCGGTCGTCGAAAACGTTCTTGTCGCTGCGCAGGGCCATTGCTGCCACGCGCCAGCCGGTGGCACCGAAGTATTTAGAGAATGAATAGAGGCACAGGGTGTTGTAGGGGAGCACATACATCAGCGAGCGGAAGCCTTCAATGAACGTTCCGTACACATCGTCGGTGATTATCATCAGGTTGGGGTTGTCCTTTTTGACGATGTCAACAAACTGTTCGAGGACCTCGGGAGCCAGGCATACGCTTGGCGGATTGGAGGGATTGGTGATGCACACTGCTTTTACCGACGGGTCGCGGAGTTTGTCCAGTTCCTCCTTCGGATACTGCCAGTCATGATAACCGTTCTTCTCAACCTTGTTGGCCGATACGTTGACAATCTCAAGCCCGAACTGGGCAAGCTGCGGTATCTCAAGATAGGGAGTGAAGCAGGGGGTGAGGAGGGCGAGTTTGTCGCCTTTGTTCAGGAGGAAGTTCTGCTTGAGCGATTCGAAGGCGTAGCACATTCCAGCCGTGGAGCCTTCGGTGGGGAAGAGGTCATACACGGTGGGGTCGTCCTTGCCGCCCATAGCCCAGCGGATATAGTCGCGGGCCATGATTTCTGTGTATTTGAGCGAGCGGGGTGGTGTGGGGTAGTGGTCGCCCAGAATACCGTCGACCATCTCGAACACGAAATCATCGGGATCCACATTGTGGGTCCTTACCATATAATCGTAGTAGTGGCGCAGCACCTCGGCTCCGTCGTTGTCCTTGTGGGCCTCGATGAAGTCCAGATAACGTTTGGCGCAGCCGTCCTGCGCGGGAGAGGCTACGATTCCCAGCGGAGCGTCGTAGACACTGCGTTCAGCCTCGCTTGCGGCGAAAAGGCCCAGGAGGAAGAATGCCTTGCGGGGGCGTGAAAGAAGCCAGTTGGGGTTACCGCGGCCGGCATTGAGGAACGTTGCAGTGGAACGCTGTGCGTCCTTTTCTGCGAGGCTTATGAGAGTACCCTTGATTTCAAAGGGGCTCAATTTCTCGAGGTCTTTTTCGTAGGTGCGGTTTTCAGGATTTTTTGGTATGTCCATGATTTGTCAGTGATTTTTATAGATTAGAGATAATTATGTCAGATAAACATCAGAACCATCGCCACACCCATGAGGATGAGCAGCGTGTTGCCGATAGCGTAGGTAATGGTATAGCCGAGGGCCGGTACGGAACTGCCCAGCGAAGCTGTGATGGCGCCGAGGGCCGCCGTGGTGGTGCGGCTGCCTGCGCAGCATCCCAGATTGATGGCCGGATGGAATTTGAACACCTTTGCGCCGAGCCACATCGCTATGAGCAGAGGAACGGTGGTGGCTATGATACCCATCACGAAGAACATCCAGCCCACCTCTTCCAGACCGGAAATGAACGTGGGGCCGCTCTGGATGCCTATCACGGCTATGAACATATTGAGGCCGAGATTCTGCATGAGCCAAAGCGAGGATGTGGGGATGAAGCCCACCGAGGGGTGGCGGGTGCGCAGCCATCCGAAGAACAGGCCGGCGATAAGGGCACCTCCCGATGTGGAGAGGCTCACGGGGATATTATGGATGTCGAGGGTGAGGGCGCCAACAATGGCACCTACCACAATGGCGAGTGAAACATACACGAGGTCGGTGACCGAGGTCGGTTTCTCTTCCACGCCAATCTGCGGCACAGCCACTCCCACTTCCTGCGGAAGACCTTCTATCACGAGCATGTCGCCCTGCATGAGTTCGGTCTTGGCGAGCACAGGGATAGAGAGGCCGCCCTGACGGGTGATGGAAGCTATCATCACACCGTACATAAACGGTTTGGCACGCAACTGGTCAACGGTCAGACCGGCAACTTTCTTGGTTACCATAACGTTGGTCTTCTCCACGTTGAAGGTGAGCAGCTTCGGGTCGTCGACTTCGGGGCCAATCCAGCTTTCGTCCTGAACTATGTATTCGTGGCGCCCGGAGAGCACTATCTCATCGCCTTTGGCTACGGTCACAGTGGCTGAGGGATCCACAACCGTGCCGTCGGCGTTACGCACGCGCTCCACAAACAGACGTCGGCCCTGGTCGGCGAAGTGCTGCTCTATCTGCTCTATTGTCAGAGGAGTGGCGAAATGATCGGAGTCAACCTTGTAGGCGCGGAAGTTGATGGGTCGGTTACCGTCGATAAATGCGGGGTCGGTTGAAAGAGTGGAGTGGTTGAGCTGTTGCTCGTATTCCTTGGTCTGCTGGCGAATTTTATTGAGACCTCCGAGCAGCATAGGGCCGAGGTTGCCGAGAATGTAGGCCGAACCGATGGTACCGAACACGTAGGTCACGGCATAGCCCACGGGAATAATGTCAATCCATGCTTTTTTGGTGGCGGCATCAACGTCGGGGAGACTGCTGATTGTATCGGTGCCTACGCCGATCACGGCCGATATGGTCTGTGCGCCCGAGAAGAGGCCTGTGGCCAGAGCTGCGTTATAATGCATGATTTTGGCGCACGCCCAGGTGACCACGAGACACAGCACGCAGACAACCACAGCGAAAATCACCTGCTTTATGCCTTGGCCGCGGATTGCGGCAACGAACTGCGGACCACATTTATAGCCTATGGCAAAAAGGAAGATAAGGAAGAACAATGATTTGAGCGGGGAACCTATCACGATAGGCTGTCCGGCAAATTTATTGACGAAATAGCCTACAACCACGCCCACCAGAAGCACCGATGTCACGGTGCCTAATGCGAATGTTTTGTACTTGAATTTTCCCAGATAAAAACCCAGGCCGATTGTGAGGAAAATCGGGATCGAAGGGTATTTTATCAGTGTGTCCATTAGCCAGTGTAACATAGAAACTGCGAATAAAATGTGTGTAAATTTGATGATAAGCCAAACGGAATAGTCGGCAATGATACAAATTTACAACGACAGACGCTGTCCTATTGTTCACAAGGTCTCAGGGCGTGGTCGGGACCGGCTGGCGTTGACCGGCGAAGCCCCTATCATGTCGGAGTCAGGGACGGGGACTATGGGTTATTTCGCCGTTTTTTTCTCGAAGTGCTGGTAGTCTTTCACCGTTTTCCAGTCGCCTCCCCAGATGAATCCGCGGGAGATGAAAAGCCGGTGGCAGAGGTCACCTTTCGTCAGCCTGTAGGCCGACGGTTTTGAGCGGTCGGCGTAAGGAGCGGCGGCCGCCGGTTCCACCACCGGAGATTTAGAATTAAGACGGCGCACGTAAGGATTGTAGAACGGATTGATATCTATTGCCAGGCCACGGCTATGGTTGGAGAGTTTCCGCGTCCCCGACACATAGCGGAAATTGAAGGCCGAGGAGTTGTTGGCGGTCATTGAGGCCTGGTCGTCGGCCCCGTAGTTGTCTATCAGGGTCATGCGCTCTATGGGATAGCCGGCGTTGAAAAGCTCGCGGAAAATATCGAGGAGGTCGCCGCTTATCTCTTTATTGCAGATTATTTCGCCAAGGAGTATACGGCCCTCGGCATCGGTATGCAGCACTTTAAGATAACGTAGATCGGAAAGCGGGGTGGTGCAACCGTCAGCAAACGATTTCCCTTTGATGCGGTTGAATATTGCCGGAGTTATCTCCGACTCCGTGAAACAACGGTCTATCCCGAATTTCTCCACCGAGCCTGCGCTTACCTGAGTCCCGGCATTCCAGTTGCGTAATGCCGTCATCTCGCTTTCACTGCTCTGGGCAAAGCTGTATAAGGCGCCGATCACCACGGCACAGAAAATAATCAGTCGTTTCATAATACTCTATATTTTTTCCGCCCGCGAAGTTACTCAAATCCCCGCGCTTCCCGAAATCCGTTTCACCTGCGTTTTACAGGCGTTTCATCTCGGCTTCGGAGGCTGAGGTGCCTTTGTAGGTGCTTTTGCGTGGATGGAAATTGTAGATGACGTTCAGTGAGATGCCGCGGCGGTCGTAACTCTGTTTCTTGTCAACGAACACGCCGTATGTGTTCATTGTCCAGTCATTGTTGGCGGTATTGAAAATATCGGTGGCGGAGAGTTTTAGGGTCAGAGCCTTGTTGAGAAAGGTCTTGCCTACCGAGGCGTCCATCGTAAACCAAGAGGCTCCGAAACGGTTGGTGTGCATGTCGCCCCGGGAGCTTCCGTTGATGTTGGCGGTTATCAGCCAGCCGTGAGGCAGTGCAAACATATTGTCGAAATAATAGGAGAATATCGGTTTCTCATACCGGGTGTCGCCGAGCGTGAGCCATTGCCTGTAGACTCCGGCGGTGACATTCGGAGTCCATCGGCCTATGGGGCGGTTCCAGACCAGATAAATGCTCAGGGCCGAGACGTCGATGTTCACGGGGTGCATGAGCAGCTGCAGATTGTTGGCCGGATACAGCTGCTTTACAAAAGCGTAGGTGTCGAGCGCGCGGGTGTAATCGGCCTGCAGCATGAAGCCTTTCCACATTCCGAACAGCTGTACGTCGTGTGCATGCTCATCGTGCAGCGCAGGATTCCCACCCTCTATCTCATGCAGGCCGGTATAATTCAGCGAGCCCGTGAGCTGGGAGTACGGAGGCTTGACGGTAGCCATCTTATAGCTGAGGCTTATCTGTGATTCGTCGTTAAACGAATATCCTACCGAGAGGTCTGGTGTGAGCAGGTGGTCGCGGCGGCTCACATTTTCGTCGCGCCGGCCATCCACCTTGAAGTCGTAATCCACATACTCGTATCTTGCTCCGGCTGATAGGGAGAACTTGCCGAACATGCGGCTCCATGAAGCGAACAAGGCTGCGGATGTCTGCCGTGCATCAGTAAGCGACGAGGGGATATATTCGCTCACGGTGGAGTTGAGCATCCGGTAGTCGAGCGACGTCCGTGTATGACTGTCCTGGGTTCCGACGGTGAATTCTCCATTCCATAGAGGGAAGTTGAGATATAGCTTTCCCGCCCACAGGGTAGAGGTGCGGCGGTCGTTGGAGTTCACGTCCTGATCGTTGGAGTGGGGGTAAGTGGTCGCAACGTCGTTTTTCTCGTTTGACCTGCGGAAATCGCCGTCAAAGTGAAGAAGATATTTCTCAGCGAACCGGTTTTCGTAATATAGCGAGGCCAGGTGGCTGTGGGCTCGGATGCGTTTGTCAATTTCGCGTCTGACGGTCTGATTATCGTCAATCCACTCCGTGCCGGAGTTGTTGAAGTCGCCACGTTCAGGATTGTACCGGTAGTATGTACCAAAAGATTGTGATCCCTTCGAATAATTGAAACCGCCTTTTATCACCCCTACGGTAGTGGGTGAAGAACTGTTCTGGCTGCTTCCGACCACAGTTTTCTCCCCGTTAAATAAGAGGGTATTGGTGGTGGTTCCCCGGTTTAGGGAATTATTATGGTTTATAGTTCCGTTGACAAAGAATTCCCAGGCATCGGCGCGGTAACTGAGCGAGAGGTAATCCATAACCGACCATTTGCGCCTACGTTGTAATTGGAACTGGTCGGTCACCGACAGTCCTTCGGTGAAATTACGCCTCGTTGTGATTTTAAGTACGGCTCCAGTTGTGCTGGCGTAAGCCGCTCCGGGAGCCATGAGCAATTCCACTTTTTTCAGGCTGGATGAAAGCAGCTGCTGTAACTCCTGATTGTCGCGCATCGGGCGCCCGTCTATGAAGATTTCTATGTCGCTCTTTCCGATAACGCTTACTGTGGTATCGTCAACCTTGATCATAGGCAACTGCGCGAGCACATCAAGAGCAGTGCCGAGGTCGGCAAGATTCGTGCCCGGAATGGTCGATACGAGCGTGGAGCCTACCAGTCGGGTTGCAGGCTGTTTTGCCGTGATCACCACTTCCTGCAGCTGACGGGTGAGACTGTCGGTAGCTTCATGGTTCTGTGCATGACCGCTTGCGGCCATCAGAGTCGCGGTCAGGATCGATATTGTTCTGGCTTTCATGTGAGTGAATTTTGTTGCAGCAAAGTTATTCACACAGAGCCTGAAAATCCAAAATAATAGTCTGACAGTTGATGCTGTAAGTTGCTTATAGTCAGTAGGTGGGTTTTGAAAAGTCTGACCGCTGGGAACGAGGCGTCAGAAAACAGCCGAAATATCCCTTTCAAGGCTCCCGCAGCGCTCTTTCAGGCGGGATTTCAGGCGGGATTTTCGCTTGTAGACCACGTCGGTCGATTCATCCAGAAGCAGGCAGATGGCGCGGGTGGAAAATCCGCTTGCCAGATACACCAGCAGCCGGTAGTCGTCGGGTTTCATGTCGGGCCAGCTCTTTTTGATTTCTTCAAGAATGTTGTTGCGGCAAGCATTCACTGCCTTTTCCATTTCGGGGAAAGAATCGGTTCGCACCGATTCAATCTCGCTTTTAACCTTATCCACAATTGATTTTCGCTCGGTCTTGGTTCCCTGACTCTCGTAGTAGGTCTGACACAGCGAATCAATAAGGTCGAAGCGTTTGTCGAGAAGCCCCTGCAAGGTCGTTTCCAACCGGCTCACATCGCCCCGGCTTGCCGCAATTCTGCTCCGCAGCCCCGATGCCTCGGCCATAAGCGCTTCGTTTTGCAAAGACTGCATCCTGATTCTCTGGCGCATCCACGCTATCACACCGGCCGCTATAAGAAGTATTATTATGCCGACAAACATAATCTGTTCACGTCTGGTGCGCTCGCGGTAGAGCATGAACTCCTTTTCTTTTTGCAGATACAGGGCCGTGGCAAGATCATCTCTTTTTCCGGCAGCTCCCATCATGGCCTTGAGCCGGGAAGCTTTCTGAAACTCGGCAGTGAGGTTGTTCCTTCCGTAATAGTCCACGGCTATATTGACAATGGTATCAGTGGGAGCGGCAAGCTTGTTGACAACCATCGCCTCGCTGTAGAGTAACGCCCAGCGGGCCATCGTGGCGGAATCATGAAACTCCGACACATCCAGCCCGTTCAGCCGCGAAAGCGCCGCCGAAGGGTCGCTCTGCATAAGGCGCTGCGCCTCATCGAGCGCCTCCGGATAAGAATTTGAATACCCGCAGCCGGTTGCCACCAGCAGTATTATTATGTAGAGCAGATTCCGCATATTATTTCTGTATTCGTTTTATCTGTAATCGGTTTCAATCAGGTCTACTACCGCTTCCGGTGCAAATGCCGGTTTATCGAAGTTGCTGGTTATCTTTTTGCGTCCTCCCAGCAGCACATATGAGTTCTTTACATCCACCTGACCGTTCTCCATGTTGGGGCCCCAGGCGGTGTAGCTTACCTCGATGTCGGTCGTCTGCGCCATTGCGGCAGATGCCGACAATAAAAATGCGATTATTACCGAAAATTTCATTTCAGTTTTTTCTTTTTGATTATCTGAAGGGCTTTGTCGAGAGCTTCGGCGGCAGGAACCGCCACATCGGGAATCGTGCCGTGGATATCACTTTCACGGGTCCTTTTCTACCGTCGGCCGAAAGTATCTAGAAGTCTCTTGACTCCCATACACCAAGCTCAATCTTCAGGGTGTCGATATCGGAAGCGAAAACTATTTCGGCCGCCTTTGTCTCAAGCGGGTCGACCTCCGTGCCGTACAGCACACTCCAGCCTCCATTCCGCGGCTTGCCGTCAAGAATCACCGCAACTTTATCGGCAGTGGTCCTCAGAACATCCTGCTCAGAAACGCTCTGTGCGCTTGTGGCCGTCGCGGCAAGCCCCAGAATAAGGAGTGCGATTGTTTTCTTCATATGAAGATCGGTTTTAGTCGGGCTACTGGGTTATTTGTAGTCGGGTTCGTCGGCGTAGCGGGCCGCGTCGTATTTCGGGCGGTTGGAGTATTCGTCGGAGAACTGGACATTGCCGCCGAACTTTGCTCTGATTATGGACTCGCTGTTATTTTTGAAGTATTCGTGTTCGGCCAGAGCCTTCTTTCGGTCTTTTTTCTGGTATTCCTCGGGAGAATACATGGGGGTAATCTGGCGGTCGGATTTCTCAAGCCCTGTGGCTACAAAGCTGCGGTCGTTGTCAGTGGTGGCCTTGAGGATAAGTCCTGGCAGTCCGCGTAATTTCCACGGGCCGAACGGCACCGGAACGTCGGGCGTGAACCATGCCGTCCATCGGCGTCCGTGATAATCGGTTGTGGCCATGATGCACTCGTAGCCGAGTATATTCGTGGTGGAGTCGGTTATCTCCCATTGCATCTCGTCGAAAGGCTCGTCGTAATATCCCTGCTCGTCGCCGAATTTGGAATAATAGTGCAGAGAATTGCCGCCAAGATCGGTGAATACGTATGTGTCGACCTTCTTTACCGGCCCTTTGCGCATATCGAAGGATATGCTTCCGTCGGGATTCTGGGTCATACACGTGGCCATGATTATCTTTCTTAGCTCTGCCTTGCCTTTGGGAGTCGAGTTCAGTGAGTCGTTCCAGAGGCTGATATCGTTGAAATACTTTGCCTGCCCGGCGTTGGCGAGCAGTGACATCAGTGTGGTCTCGATTGAATCGGTGGTCCAGTTACGTCCGTTGGAATTGTAGCTCACATGGATATCGGCTGTCTGCTGAGCAGATGCGGCAAACGCCGCAAAGCCGATGGAAAGAATTGCAATAGTTCTCTTCATAATCTTATTAATGGTCTGTTTAATAATCTGTTTCCAGCCCTTTGAAATCGGGGTCGAGAGTCGACATGTAGTCCGACATTCCATTCAGGTCTAACTCATCGCCTCCGGTAACCTGAAATTTTATATTTGCACCGGGGTATAGTGCCTTTATTTCATTGATGGTTCTTTCTAATGATTTAGACGAGAGTTTCAGAAAGTCGCGGCGGTCACCGCGGCTGTAACGCTCCGGCACTTCCATCTAAGGCATTTGTTCGCCGGTATATTCCAGTCCGTTGGCCACAAACTTGTGGCTTCCGGTTGAATCCTCCGCCATCAGAATCAGGCCGGGCAATCCTTTGAACTTCCACGGGCCGTCATGAACCGGGATTTCCGGAGCGAACCATGCTGTCCAGTGTCTGCCGTGGTAATCCGTTTGGGCCATCAGGCATTCGTAGTTCAACACCGTGCGGGTTGAGTCGCTGACAATTTCCCATTCCATTTCATCGAAAGGCTCGTCGTACCAGATGTATTCCTCGTTGCTGTCCACATAGACGCGGAGCGATTTGTCGTCGAATCGCTTGAACACGTAGGTGCTTACAGTCCTGCTTGGCACCAGTCCTCCCTGACCCTTGGCCTGCATGGCCGACGCCATCTGACCGTAGGCCGTTCTGGCCGCATCGTCGTGCACCGACTTATCGAGGAAATATGTGCTCGGATTGTAAAATACCGAGTTGCTGTAATCGGTATGAAGAATATACTTGTCAATCCGTTCCTTCGTCTTATCCTTATAAACCTTAAGATGATGCTCATACCCGATGCGCAGCATGTCGCCCTGCGCAAGCGCGGCAATCACCACAAGACACATAATAAGGAATGCGAATATTCTTTTCATATTGGTCTATTTATCATTCGTTAAAGCAATCAGACGCCCAGCTCCTTACATTATTATCAACATAATTCATAATATTATCAAAAGCCCGTTGGTCCCGAATAATATGTTCATGATAACGTTGTTGCCAGTAGGGGCGCGATACATCGCGTCCGCATTGCCGATTCGCCTGTCTCGTCACCGCCGCCTTGAAAGACCCTATTATCGTAGCAAGATTGCAGTTGTGGTGAAAGTCCTCACAGGCCTCACCATGTTTAGGCGGTTTGAGGCAACCGAAATTGGAATTGAGGGATTTAATGGTGTCATCGGTTTGGGGGGACGCGATGTATCGCGTCCGTACCGATATCACCAAATGTACGTGGTTGGGCATCACTACGTAATTGTACACTTCCGCATGGGGATGATGAAGCGGTATGGATTCCAAAGACTGCGATACTATCTCTCCGAGTTTGCTGAATAGCATTTTCCCATTTCTGATGTGGCCGAACACATGCCTCTTTTCATGGCTACAAATCGTGACAAAATATATTCCGTCATTGTAGTCATGCCATTGCGTTCTGAATCTGTGCCGGTCAGTCATTTCGGTTTATTTTCTGAGGGATATCGAGAAGAGGAGCTCGCGGCCGCGGAGGCGCCGCTGGCTCTCGAAAGAATTGAGCTGATTGTAAGTGGTATAATTATAGGTGCGCTGGTTGAAGATATTGCTCAGCGTGGCAGAGAATTCCAGACGTTTGCCCGGATAATTTCATCAAGTTTTGCTTTCCCTTCCGGTGTAGATTCCAGTGAGTCGGTCCATAGGCTCAAATCATTGAAATACTTTGATTCGGTACTGTTGGCAATTAGAGTCATTTTATTTATGCGCTCACCACCCGAAACACGCGGAGCCTTGAAATCATCGCTGACAATGATGTCAGCCTTGTTTTGTGCCATTGCAGCTATCGCCACAAAACACACGATGATTGATGTGAGTATCTGTTTCATGATGATTTTAATAATCGGTTTCCCAGGATTTCCGCAGGCGATCATATTTCGGGAGATTTGCGGGAGTGCCGTCTCCATTTATTTTTATCCCTTGGGCGGCCATTATGCTCTCTAAGTTGTTTATATAATGCTCATGATCTGCAAGAATCTTTTTCCGTTCTCCCTTTGAGTAATTATTTACCGAATAGGCTCCGGGAACCTCCTGTTTAGTGGAACCGACCTCTTTGGCTTCTATTATAAAGAGATCATCGGAATTTGCACCGAGAATCAAACCCGGCAGTCCGTGAAGTTTCCAAGGTCCGTCATGAACTGGAATTTCTGGAGAAAACCAGGCCTTCCAAGTCCTGCCATGATAGTCAGTCTGTGCCATGATACATTCAAAACCGAGAATATTCTTAGTCGAATCTTCAATTATGGTCCACTTTATTTCAGACAAAGGTTCTTCATAACGCCATAATTCACCTGCTTTGAAATCATAGACCGACAGTTTTCCTCGCTCTGACTCCTTGGCGACATATAAAAAAATATTCTTTTCAGGAGCTAAACCAAGTTTACGGCCGTCGTAGGTAACTGTTCCGTCTGGCTGGACAACACGCCATGCTTTCAATTGAATTTCGCGAAGCTTGGCTTTTCCATCGGGCGTAGAGTTGCAGGAATCGACATAAAGGCTCATTTTGTTGAAATAAAGTGATTTTTCCGGATTGGCTACAAATGTCATTTTTTGAGTATACGGTTCCCCGGAATCAGAATCATGAGTTGTAACATCGTATTCTACTGCCACGTTGTTTTGTGCCATTGCAACTATCGCTACAAAGCACACGATGATTGATGTGATTAGTCGGTTCATTTTCTTAGAGATATTGAGATTAGAAGCTCGCGGCCGCGGAGCAAGCGTTGGCTCTCGAAGGAGGTAATCTGATTGTATGTTGTGTAGTTGTATGTCCGCTGATTGAAGATGTTGCTCAACGAGGCCGACAGCTCCAGTCTCTTGGTGAGTTTATAGATTACCTTGGTATCAAGCAGAAACACGTTCTTGAACTGATTGGCGGTAAGCTCGTTGCGGTAATGCTCTCCGTTTATGTGCCATTCCCATCTCCTTTGCGGCATGATGTTGAGCAGCAGCTCGTTTTCCATACTTCCGAGCCATGAGGCGTTGGTGCCGTTCATGGCCAGGCGGCTCGACGAGAAGTCTATGCGGTAGTCAAAACTCAGCCACCGGAGCGGAGCGCCGTTGATTTTCGCGCCGGCCGACCACGACGTGCCGGTGGAGTTTACCGCCTGGTTTTCCGAGATGAGATGGTGCTCGCTGCGGCTGAACGAGCCGTTGACATTGGCGCTGCCGCGCATGAAATCGAGTGTCTTGCCTATGTTTCCGCTTGCCATCAGCATCTTCCCGTCGCTTTTGGCGTCGGTATAGGAATAGACTATGTAATCTCCGAAAAGCTGCTGTGCGAGAGTATAGGGGTTATGGCTCCACGACTGCATTACGTAGGCGTTGGCGAACACTCCGCGGCGGGTGTGCTTGTAGGAGAGGTTGGCGGAGAGGTTCTGCGATGTGGAGTTATAGAAGTTGTCAACACCCCGGCGGAACGAGCGGTAGTTCGTCATCACGTAGCCGGGCTGTATCATGCTCAGATCCATCGGCGATCGGCCCGTACCGCCGTCCAGTCCCACGGAAAAGCGGTTGTTGGGCTTCCAGTCCATACTTATAGACGGTGAGAAATACACTTCGTTTCGGTTGGCAAGGGCCTTGTCGAAGGCATAGTGCGAGAAACTCACCGGGGCGCTGAGCGTAAAGTTCACGCGCTTCACCCAATATTCGAATTTCGGCCGGGCATACACAGTGAGAAAGTTGGTGTTGACCACATTCGTCATATTTCCGCTCAGACCCGACAAGTCCGGCTGGTCGGAACCATTCTCAAGCCCGGTGGCTTCCGAACGCATGCTCCGCAGATAACCTTTTATGCCTCCTTCCAGACTCACTGTGATACCGCTGATGGAGAACGCATAGGCCGCGCTCTCGTTTGTGTGAAACGCATGTTCCTTGACACTCTGGCGCATCGTGCCGTCGGCCATCGCTACGGTAAGCGTCTGCGGCATTGATTCCCATTCGTTCTTGCTTGTGAATGTCACGAGATGCTTTTCGTTGAAACGCTTGATGAGTTTGAAATCGTTGCCCGCATAATAGTCGGGGAGGGAGGCGGTCTGCGTGTTGGGCAGCGAGCCGGTCACACCTAGGCGAACATCGTCCCAGTCAATGTTTGTTTTCAGCGTGTTGTTTATGAAGGCCGTCTTCTGGTTAAGCTCGTAGATGAACTTGCCCGACAGGGAGTGTGAACGGTCACGGCCATCGCGGTTTTCAGTGATTACCCGGTTGGCGGCTCCATCCAGAAAATACGTCGTTATATTCGCAGCTTCCGAAGTCACGCGGTTGAACGAATAGTCTATCTGCGCCTTTACTTCCCCGCGCCCGAGTTTCCACAGCGAATTTGTGGAGGCAAGAGCCGAACGGTTGAAGAGCGTGCGCCTGCGGCTGAGATTCGGCACTCCCGGAAGCGCCACGCTCACGTAGGGGCTGAGCGACGTGCCGCGGCGTGAGGCGAAGAAGTCAGTGGTCTGCGACGAAAGGTCTTCTCCGGTATTGTTGGCCTTGAACGTGGAGATGTTCTGGAAATTAGGCATTACCGCCATTGCAAACACCTCTCCGTCCCATAACGCTCCCTCTGGCTGCCACGACCATCCTCCTCCGGCGTCGCCGTGTACGGTCCATGTGGCTTTGGCCTTGTTTTTGAGTTTGAGATTTATAGCGGCCTTGTCGGAAAATGAGATGCCTGACAGCACCTGCATGGGCTGGTGGTTTTCCATCACTTCCACCGCGCCCACATCGTCATGGTTGATTCCGTTGGTGGCTATGCCGTATTTACCGCCAAGCAGGTCGGAACCTTCTATATAAAACTTGTTGATGTCCTCGCCCTGATACTGGATCTTGCCGGATTTCTCCACGTTGATGCCGGGCATACGTTTGAGCACATCGCCTATCGAACGGTCCTGCTGCTGGGCGAAACTTCCCACATTGTATGTTATGGTGTCACCCTGTTCGCGTATGCGGTCGGCCTTCACAGTCACCTCTTTGAGCAAGGTAGAGCCCGGTTCAAGCTCTACGGTGAGAGGAAATGTGGCGCCTTCGAGGGGTATGGTTTTCTTGGCAAAGCTCATCATCGACACTTCCAGACGGCACCCTGCCACTGAAGGGACTGACATGGCGAACGCGCCGTCCTTTTTCGATGTGCTGAACTTCTTGATTTTACCGTCGGCGCCTTTGATGATGACGGATGCGCCGGTGAGCGGCTCGCGGTTTTCCTTGTCAACAACCGTTCCCGACACATTGACCTGAGCCATCGCGCTCACGGCCGCAAACAGTAATAGGAGATATGCGATAATCAGTCTCATTGATGGTAATCGGTTTCGAGGTAATCATATTCGTTCTGGGTGGGAGCGTCAGGCCCCAGGTCGAGCATTCCGTCTGTAGCGGCTTTGGAGATGGCATGGGAGTTGTCTCTGTAGTTTCTCAGACTGCGCAGCATGTCGAGCCGTTTCATCCGGTCATATTCGTTTTGCGAATATACAGGATACATGGGCTTGTCGGATTCTTCGATACCTTCGGCCACAAAGCGGTGATGGCCTTTGTCGTCAGTGGCTTCGAGAATGAGTCCCGGAAGTCCCCGCAGTTTCCATGGACCGTCGTGTACGGGAATTTCCGGTGCGAACCATGCCGTCCATTTCCTGCCGTGATAATCTGTGGTTGCCATGATGCATTCATAGCCCAGAACGTTTTTTGTGGAATCGCCTGTTTCCCAGGTGAGCTCGGAAAACGGCTCCTCATATACTCCTCTTTCCGTCATTCCGGCCTTGTCATATACGGTCAACGTTCCTCGGACGTTGTCTTTGAAAACATAGATGAAAGTCTTATAGACAACGTCATTCATTACGCTCTTATCCTTTGATTCTATGTATTTTCTGACGGCGATGTCAAATATCTGTTTTGCCTTGGCCCGTCCGGATGGGGTGGATTCGAGCGAGTCTTTGTATTCCGTGGCGGGACAGTAGAATTTTGACTGCTCCGGGTTGGCAAGCAGTAGCATCGGAATGTCGTGCTCCGCGTATTCAACATTACCCCGCATGAATTTCTCGTGGTAATTGTAGCCCACCTTGATTGCGGCGCGCGGATATTCAGGCTTTTTCTTTGCAAAGATGCATGCCGTGACGCTGAGAAGTACTATTAATGTGATAAATCGGTTCATTATCTGTATTATTGAAAAAACTCCGAGGCAAAGTTAGTCAGAATCCGGTGCTTTGCTCTCAACATTTGTTGAAACTGGTATAAACGGGCCTTTATTTTTTACGCAGACGGCTCAGATGGGTGGGGGTGATGTTCAGAAGTGAGGCTATGTCTTTTAGTGAAAACAGGCGGAACAGGTCGGGATCGTGGCTTATCAGATCGTCATACCGCTCCTGTGGTGATTTTGAGTAGAGGTCGGTAAAACGGTCGTAAAGTGTGGAGAATATGGCGCGTGTGGTTGCCGCAATCACTTCTCTTGCTGCGGCATCGGAGTGCATGAGCTTCACCACTTCAGCCGTCGGCACGCAATAAATCTCGCATGGCACGGTCGCGATTATCGAACACCGCGATTTCTCCCGATACAGCGATCCGGGAAAATCACACACGAAATGCCCCGCAAATTCCAGCCCTACCACGTGGGGAGCGCCGTCGGAGGAATAGCACACGTATTTCAGAGCTCCGGATTTTACATACCCGAAATACATTCCCACCTCACCGGCCGTGATGAATTCAGCCCCTTTTTCGTAATGGCGCAGATTGCCATGGCTCTGGCATAGATCGCGCCAGAAACCGGTGTCGATATGATCGATATACGAATTGAACTGTGACGGCATCTTCAGTCTTAATATTAGTTTTACAAAAATATCCTATTATGGGATACGACATTACATGGCGGCACTTAAATTATGTTACTTTATGGTACAAGCTCTTAATTTTCAGAACCCCTGTGGGTAAAAGCTAAACAATTTTTAAAATTTGATGTTTTTAAAGTTATAAAAAACTTCAACATCACCAATTACCTGCACTGGGGCATCGGAGATATTCGGAGACTCGGCCGGCATGGCATCTCGGCGGTGGCTGAAACCATATAAACAGTTAATGAAATGAAGCCAATTAAAACAGGTAAGCTACCTCTAGATCCCACTGCCTATGTAGCCATTTTATCGCTTTCCCTTATTGTGAATCTTCCGGGTCTGGCTGTTACTCCTATGCTGGACACTCTGGCACATATCTTCCCTAAATCAAGTGCACTGGAGAAGCAGCTTCTCACAATGTTGCCCAATCTTCTCATCATCCCCTTCGTGCTGATGTCAGGTAAGTTGTCAACCACCAACCACAAGAAGGCTCTTATTGTTGCGGCGTTGCTTATCTTCGCCGGGTCCACATTAGGCTATATGCTTTCCACATCCATGCTGGCTCTGATCATATTCAGCTGCACCCTGGGTATAGGCGCCGGTATTCTGGTGCCTTTTTCCACAGGCCTGCTGTCTGATACTTTCGCAGGCAAGCCGCTCATGAAGCAGATGGGCCTGCAGAGTGCAATATCCAATCTGACGCTTGTTGCAGCCACATTTGCCGTAGGCTGGCTGGCACGCGTGGGCTGGCATGCCCCGTTCATGGTTTATGCGGTGTCACTTGTCCCCCTGGTGCTGGTCAACTTCATAGGACGTGTGCCGATGGGAGAGCTTGATCCTACTCAGGCCGACCTTAAAAATTATGTGGTTACTCCTACTGATGCACCCTCTACCCAATGCAATAAAGAGGGAGTGGATGTAAGAAGAATGGTGGAACTCTTCATCGCTTACTTCCTTCTCACCTTCGGAACCATATCTATCTCCGAGTATCTGCCATTCCTGGCCCAGGCCCGTCATTTCAATCCTTCGGTCACGGGCTCGCTGACCTCCATCTTCTTCCTCATGGTATTCTTCTGCGGCATTTCACTTACGCCCATCATCCGCATGCTGCGTAAGAACACCGTTCTGGTCTGCACTTCTCTCTGCCTGATAGGAATGCTTGTAGTAGCCATAGCCCAGAATGTCCAGCTGGTAGGCATGGGTATAATTATTGCGGGAATCGGCTATGGCGCGCTCCAGCCCCTGTTCTACAACAAAGCAACTCAATGCGTGAACCGATCGTCGCTCAGCACCAAGGCCCTCTCCATTATCCTCACCGCCAATTATTCGGCTATAGTAATCGAGCCTCTCATCACGCAGGGTATATGCAAGATTTTCCACAAATCGGTGGAAAGCACTTTTCCGTTCGTGATCAGCGTGGTGGTATGCGCCATATTCCTTGTCTACGCATTCCTTGCCCGCAACACTTTCATCGGTACGATCTCGAATATCTATTATCAGAAGGAAGTAATTAAATAACTACCTAAAATTCCAAGTATGAAATATGTTGATTGCGGCTGCGGGAAAATACCCTATATCTCCCTTCTTGCCATTTTGTCAATTTCGCTTACGGTGAATCTTCCCGGTTTGGCTATCTCTCCCATAATGGGTAAGCTTGACGAAGTATTCACCAACGTCACCGAACTGGAAATCCAGTTGCTTACCGTGCTTCCTAACCTCGTGACGATTCCTTTCATTCTCTGTTCAGGAAAACTCTGTACGCCCAAAAACCAGATGTATATCCTCGGCGGAGGTCTGGCAATCTACGCTCTGACAGGCGTACTGTATTTCTTTGCCGACAAGATGATCGAGCTGATTGTCCTGAGTTGTCTGCTCGGTGTGGGATGCGGCCTTATCATTCCTCTCGCTGCTTCAATGATTTCAGAGTACACCGTGGGTAAGGCCCGTACCAAAGCTCTGGGTATGAAGTCGGGCGTGAGCAATTTCATGGTGATATTCGCCACCCTGTTTGTAGGATGGGTAGCCTCATACAACTGGCACATAGCTTTCACCGTCTACCTTATACCTCTGATTCCACTCTGCCTCATTCAGTTTATGACGCGCAAATATATCTACGGTCACCGCATAGATTATCCCAACGAATTTGTGCCGCCGGTTCATGAGCCTTCACGTCCCTCCGATGATGATATCGCCCAGGCAAAGCGCACCGGAAAGCCCGCCGGCCCGAATTTCCACTATCAGGGCAAATTGTCGCTGATGCTCCTTGCCGGACTCATGGCCCTTTATTTCATAGCCACCTACGGAACGGAAGTTGTGAGCTACTATCTCCCATTCACAATGAAGGACTACCATCTTTCCACAGGTGACGTAGGCGTGGCCACCGCCATGTACTTCGCATCGGCTACCCTTTCGGGCTTCATCCTTCCCAAGGCAATAAAGGTGTGCCGCGAGTGGACCATGGAAATCGCTTTGTTCCTTGTGGTATTCGGTCTGTTCTTTGTGGGTGTGCTTCACGCATATTGGACTTACATTGTAGGAATTTTCATCATGGGACTTGGCTACGGCATTATCCAGCCTCTTATCTACGACAAGACCTCCTATGTTGCGCCCAATACAGCCAAGCAGAACGAGTATTTCTCCTATCTGCTCACCTGCAATTACATCGGCATTTCGCTCGTACCCTTCATCATCGGGGCGGCTCGGCGCCTCTTCAACTCCCACAGCGATAACTTCTCGTTCATCTTCAACGGCTTCATTCTTCTGGCCGTGCTGCTAATCGCAATCTGGAAGCGCCACAGCTTCGTCATAGAGGCCGACGCCGACAGCTACGAGACCCAGCCTTCCACCCTCGGCCGCATAACCTCCCCGGCACCCAAACCCGCCGCCCCTTCAAAAAAATAAATACGAAAAGTAGTGCTGCTTCATGAAGCAGCCGATATCAGAATATGGGCTGTCAGCGTTTGCGTTCCAACGCACATCTACAAGTATAATTTTAGCTGTATCCAAAAACAGTCCATCGAATATCAATGCACCCCAAAGTTTGGGTCAGTGTAAAAACCTGGTTGTTAAAATATGCGCAAAGATATGTAACTTT
>OLWA01000496.1_pt1 | contig 49008 bp, 43 predicted proteins | sample 1673251 | NCBI WGS metagenome assembly OLWA01 (sample SAMEA3178937, study PRJEB25190) | human gut metagenome | biome: human gut; feature: human-associated habitat; material: faeces | place: Austria | collected 2013 | reverse complement strand
GTTTTGAAACGGTCGGGACCGCTCTGTTTTCTGTTTACACCACAAAGGTACGAAGTTTTGATATCTCCAAATTTATATAGCGTTAAAGTACGTTAATTTAATTACGATATTGTTACAGCATATTCTATAATGCTGTTTTTCACAGTTATAAAATTTGTTGATTTAGTTACATTTTTATCACATTATGAACAAATAAATATTACAACGTATCTTTCAACCATCCGGAGCTCTTATTTGTTGAAATGAGTAGCATCTCCAGGCATCCGCTTCTATCACACCCTGACTGCTACCTGCCGATGGCCCTTTATATAGACCTTAATTATATATTAGGTGTTATTATATATATGTTATTATATATAGGCGTTGCGGTAGCCATCCCCTCCGTTATTATGATATGGCGGCTGCGGCGGAACACATATAAGGATTGAAGCCTGCGGAAGTATTTGCGGTAATGCACCAGTGATAAGGAAGCATCTATGAAAAGAATGAAACCATTTGAAAATGGCATGATTTGCGGAAAAGAGACAAATGGGAAATAAACGTGAAACATATCAGATTCGGAAATATCCAAAATCCGGAAATATGTCAAAAGACGCATACTCAGCCTCCAAACCGCAAGAGATTAAGTTTTTTTCATTAATTTTTTGCAAACAACCGTTTAATTTAGTCTACCTTTGTGGCTTAAAAGCCATGTGATATAAACAGAAATTATTCAGTAACCACACAACGACATGGAAACTAAAGAATTAGACCGAATCAGCTACGCCCTGGGGCTCAGCATGGGCAACAATTTCAAAAGCAGCGGAATCGAGACCATCGATGTAAAAGACTTCGCCGATGGCGTTGCAGCTGTGTTTGACGGAGCAAAACCCAAAATGACCTACGACGAAGCCAAAGAAGAAATACGTAAGTTTTTCGAGGCAATGGAAGCCCGTCAGCAGGAAGCCGCAGCCCAGATGGGCAAGGTAAACCAGGAGGCCGGCGAAGCTTTCCTCAAAGAAAACAAGACACGCGAGAACGTGAAGACCACTGTTACCGGCCTGCAGTATGAGGTGCTGGAAGAAGGCTCAGGTATCAGCCCCGAGCCCGGCGACCAGGTGACAGTACATTACACCGGCAAACTCATCGACGGAACTGTGTTCGACAGCTCGGTTGAGCGCGGCGCTCCCGCCACCTTCGGTGTTACCCAGGTAATCCCAGGATGGGTAGAGGCTCTTCAGCTCATGAAAGAAGGAGCAAAATGGCGCCTGTTTATCCCCTCGAATCTCGCTTACGGCCCCAACGGAGCCGGCGGTGTAATCGGCCCCAACTCCACCCTTATCTTCGATGTGGAGCTTATCAAGGTCATAAAGAAATAACAACCGCACCACCCACATATGCGTAGATTTCTTTACGCCCTCCTGTGTCTGGCCGCGTTCGGCCACGCTGCAAAGGCGGCCGAACCCGTCGATTCAACAGCAATGGCTTTCGCCATCGTCTGGAGCGAGTTCATCTCCGACCGCAATGGCTCCGACGCCCCGGCCGACAGCGCGGCCTATATGGCCGGAATCGCCGAAGCGCTGAAAGCCACCAAGGCCTCCGATTCGCGCCTGCGCGGAATAGCCGAAGGCATGGCGATGGCCCGACAGCTCTCGCAGATGGAACGGCAGACCGGTCTGAAAATCGACCGTGAGGTATTTGCTTCGGCCTTACAGCAGGCCGCTCAAGGAAACACCGCAGGCTTCACCCGCACTTCGGCCGAGGCTTATCTCGACAACATGGCAGCCACCGTGGTACGCGAGGCATCACAGCGCACCGCACGTGAAAGCTCGGAGTTCCTGTCGGCCAAAGCCAAGCTTCCAGGCGTGACAATGACACCTTCCGGACTCCTCTTTGAAGTGGTGACGGAAGGCGAAGGCGTTCCTCCATCGGCCGACGATACAGTTGACGTCTACTACACCGGCACACTGCCTGACGGCACTGTGTTTGACTCCACCACCGAAGGCAAACCGGCATCGTTCACGGTAGGACGCACCGTCAAGGGTTTTGCTGAAGGACTGCAGATGATGAAACCCGGAGGCCGTTACAGGCTCTACATTCCCGCCGCCCTCGCCTATGGCGACCAGGGTGCCGGCAGTGTCATTCCTCCCGGTTCGGCCATAGCATTCGATGTGGAACTTCTCAACGTAAAATAACACTAATACATACAACATCATTCTTCTTATGAAAAAAATCATTTTAAGCGCAGCTGTAGCAATGGCAGTTGCAGCAGGAATGACGAGCTGCTCGCAGAAAGGCGGAAGCTCGCTCGAAAACCAGAAAACCTATGCCGACTCACTTTCTTACGTAATCGGTACAGCACAGGGCGACTATTTCCTCAAGACTATCGAAACAATTCCTTCACCCGACAAGGAGAAGTTCTCAAAAGATGATTTTCTCCGCGGCATCAAGGAAGTGCTCATGGCCGATACCAACAAGGTAGGCTATTTCTACGGCATGCAGATTGCCCTCCAGCTCAACCAGAACCTCGTGTCCATGTCGCGCGCTGGCGTAGATGTTGACCGCGCTCTTCTCTACAAACAGTTCGCAGCTTCGTTCTCGGCCGACTCTGTAAGCGACGAGCAGGTTGAAAAGAACAACGAGCTTCTCGGCAACCTCATGAACCAGGCCCGCGCCAAAATGATGGAGAAGCAGAGAGCCGACCAGGAAAAAGCCCAGAAGGAAACCCAGGCTAAAGCCGAAGAGAACGAGAAAGCCGGCAAAGCTTATATCGAATCTCTCAAAGCCAAGGACAGCTCTATAAAGACCACCGACGACGGCCTCAGCTACAAAGTTGAGAAGCAGGGCCAGGGTGCCATGCCCACTGAAAACGACAATATCATGGTTGTGTACACCGGCAAGCTCATCGACGGAACTGTATTCGACGAAAGCAAAGAGCCCGTGCCCATGAACCTCAACCGTGTGATCCGCGGCTTCTCCGAAGGTCTGAAAATGATGAACAAGGGTTCCAAATACACCCTTTACATCCCCGGCGACCTCGCTTACGGAATGAACGGAACCCCCGACGGTTCTATTCCTCCCATGTCAACCCTCGTGTTTGAAGTAGAAGTAACCGACGTTACTCCCGCCAACTGACCTGAATTATACCGATAATCCCTCAGCGGCCTGCCTGAAACTCAAATTTCAGGCAGGCCGCTGCCTTTAATACCCCTACCCCATAAGAATTATAAGATTTATAAAACCTATAAAAATCATAGAACTCAGATTTATCTCTCCGCCGTGGCGTTTTACCTTGTTTTTTATTATTTTTGTAGTCTGAGTATCTATATATAATTCAAAAATGACCCAATTACCCGCCTATTTAGGCATTTCTCTTCGATATCCCGACTCATCAGGCGCTTTCACCGAGCTGTTCCTTGGCTCGGGAGAGCCCTCCGACATACAGATTCCCCGCGGAATTCCATCACACTTCCTCAATCTTTCCGAAGGTTTTCTGCTTCATTCCCATGCCGACCGCATAATTTTCACATATTTCAACCTCGCCAATCCCGTGCAGCCGGTTGCGGCATCTGTGGCCTACGGTTCACCTGAACTCGTGGCAGGACGCCCCGTGGTAAACCTCCTTGCCGCCCTCCGCGCCCACATGGCTTCCGGTGCCTCAGTTTCCGAAGCCGAGATATACAGCTTGGTGACCAAAGCCGGATTCCCCGACCGCTCCCCGCGCGCTCCCCAGCGCCGTCCGCCCTTCGCCGCCGACGGTTCCCTAGCCTGGACCACATACATGTCGGGATCAGACCTCGCCTCTATATTCACCTTCCCGTGTCAGAAAGCTTATGCGCCATATGGCGCCGTGCTGGTGCTCCAGCCCACCGCCATAGCCAATCCCGAATCTCCGCTTCCACGCATCACCTCCGAACTCAGCCGCTCGCTCTGGGCCGTATGCCCCGAGGGCGTCACAGTTTCGAGGAATCCGGTGGAAAGCACCGACAAAATCGCCGTCACCTACACGCGCCCGGGATTCTCTCCGGCCGTTGAAACCGTGGATGTGGGCATGACAAGCCGCTTCGCCCGCATATCAGGGCCAGCCCTTCTGATAAGCACGGCCGAGAAAGCCGGAATAGAATTCAAGCGCAAGGTATCCTATAGCGTGACAAACGACAGCGGCGTTCCTGTCGCCTCCCACACCGTGCTCGTAAACGGACGCACGGCCGTGCGCGATGCCGATTCGTTCATGATAGCCAGCACCGACCTCGAAGGCAACAAGGCCGAAGTAACCGTATCGGCCACCAACTTCCGCCCGGTCACCGTGCAGCTCACCCCCGACATGCTTTCCTCCGACCAGCCGCTTGAAATCACCCTCATGCCTGAGCGCCGCGGCACACTGCTGCGTCTCGACTTCGGCGACGGGCGCATATTCGAGAACAATGTGGTATTTCAAAAAAACGACCCAGAATACCGCCTGCTTCGGGCCGGCCGCTTCCACGGCTTCCGCGCCCACCGTATCATGGGAAGCGAGCCTGAGACCTACAATGTGGAGGTAAACACCACCGCCGCTCCGGTCATGGATATGACACAGCGCTCCGAACCCGTGGCGCCGGCAATTACAAAAGAACCGGCCGAAGCGCCCCGTGAGCCTGAACGCCGCCCGCTCAAATCGCCCGACATCCGGGTAGCCGAGGAATGCCCGGCAACAGCCGATAATGAACCGGAAGAGAACACCCCCTCGCGACGCACCGCGCGAATCTGGACCCGCCGCATAGTGGTTCTGGCCCTGTTCCTTGCTGCCATAGGTGGTCTCGCCTGGTATATAACCCGCACCCAGCAGAACCCCGTCGCCGTAAGCCAGTCGAGCTTCACCGCCGATTCCGCCGCGGCTTTCCCCGACGCCGAGCCTGCGCTTGAGCCCCAACCAGCTCCGGCCGCCGCAACTCCTGAACCGGCAGCCGCAGCCGCGCCTGCCCAAGGAATGGGCAATGACCTGGCATATTTCAACAACAACGCCGTGTGGCGCCGCGCCGACCTCACCACCGATGCCGGACGTGCGTTCTTCGACACGATGGTTTCCGGCGACATCGACGCAATAGCCTCTTCCGACTACTTCGCCGTGCAGGGACGCGCCACAAACCCAAAGGCCGTCCAGATAGTAGAGCTGCTCTGGGCCGCCAAAGGCACCGGAACCCAGAACTCCAACCAGCGTGTGCTCACCGCCCGACGCAAATCGGCCGAGATAAACCTCTCGGAGGTCTACGAGCTGCTGGCCCGTTACCGCGACTCCAACCCCAACACCTCTCCCCGCCCTGTCAAGAAATAAACTTTTCATAACCACTTAAAACCAATCTCAGCCATGGATTTCGCCAAGCAATGCAACACCATCTTCAATCAGGCCACTGAAGCCTACCATGTGACCGACTGTATCGACGCCCCCGTAGCCAATCCCTACCCCGAAGGCTCGATTGAGCACACTCTCTTTGCAAAAAACATGGTCGACGCCATACAGTGGCACATGGAGGACATAATACGCGACCCCGCCATCGACCCGGTGGAGGCCCTCGAACTGAAACGCCGTATCGACCGCTCCAACCAGGTGCGCACCGACATGGTGGAAGAAATCGACACCTTCTTCCGCGACAAATACGCCGGTATCACCCCGCAGCCCGACGCCACAATCAATACCGAAAGCCCCGCTTGGGCTATCGACCGTCTCTCGATTCTCGCCCTCAAGATCTATCACATGAAGGCCGAGACCGAGCGCACCGATGCCGACGCCGCCCACAAAGCCCGCTGCGCCGCCAAGCTCGACGTGCTCCTGGAGCAGCGCACCGACCTGTCGCAGGCCATCGACACTCTGCTCGAAGACATAGAGGCAGGACGTAAATACATGAAGGTCTACCGCCAGATGAAAATGTATAACGACCCGGCCACCAATCCGGTCCTTTATGCCAGCAAAACAGAAAAATAACATAAACAGACGCCGTTCGGTACTCATCACACGCTTCTCGGCACTGGGCGACGTGGCCATGGCCATTCCCGTGGTCTACAGCGTGTGCCATGCCAATCCCCTCACCCAATTCGTGATGGTGACCGCGCGGCCGCTGAAATCCCTGTTTCTGAATCCGCCGCCCAACCTGACTGTGGTGGAGGCCGACATACGCGGTGAATACTCCGGCCCCGTAGGTCTGGCCAGACTCACCGTAGAGCTGATAAGGACCTACGGAATAACGCATCTGGCCGACCTCCATAATGTGATACGTACACGTATCATGCGTCTCACAGCCGCAGTAACAGCCGGAGTGAAGGTCGCCGTGATTGACAAAGGCCGTGCCGACAAGCGCCGTCTCACCAACCCCAAGTCGCGCAAGCTCGTTCCGCTGCCGTCGTCGGCCGAACGATATGCCAGGGTGTTCGCATCCCTGGGCTTCGAGATTTCCGACACCTTCCGGTCGCTATGGGAAGACTCCGGAGCCGACCCCGCTTTATTCACCGCAGTAACCTCGCCAAAGGCGCCTGAAGAGCGATGGGTCGGAATAGCTCCTTTTGCTGCCCACCAGGGCAAAGTCTATCCGCCGGAGCGCATGGAGCGCGTGGTTGAGCTACTATGCACCGACCCCTCGGTCAGGATTTTCCTTTTCGGAGGCGGAGGAAAGGAGCGCGAGATTCTCGAAAGCTGGGCTTCACGCTATCCCCGCGTCACCTCGCTCGCCGGACGCAGGCTCGGATTCGAAGTGGAGCTCACCCTGATGGCGTTTCTGGACTGCATGCTGGCCATGGACTCCGGCAACGCACATCTCGCAGCCGTGGCAGGATGCCCTGTTGTAAGCGTATGGGGCGCCACCCATCCCTTCGCAGGATTCACGGCATGGCGCCAGCAGCCGTCCGACATCATTCAGGCACAGGTTGATTGCCGCCCCTGCTCAGTGTTTGGCAACAAGCCCTGCCGCTATGGCGATTACCGCTGCTTCTCCCCAATCACCCCCGAGGTAGTGGCCGCCGCAGTGCGCCGTCATTTCCCCGCAGAAGTTTCACCACATTCTAAAAAACACCAGGAACAATCATAGCCGCCGATGGAAGACAGTTTCGACATACGCAACGCCGGAGCGGCATCGCTCCCCCGCGGAGAGCAGGAGCTTGAACGCGCCCTGCGTCCCTCGGAATTCGACTCATTCGCGGGACAGGACAAGATTGTGGAGAATCTCAAGGTATTCGTGGCCGCCGCCCGGCTGCGCCACGAGGCCCTTGACCATCTCCTGCTCCACGGCCCTCCCGGTCTGGGAAAAACCACCCTCTCCGCTATCATCGCCAATGAACTCGGCGTGGGTTTCAAGGTTACGTCAGGCCCTGTGCTCGATAAACCCGGCGACCTTGCCGGCATACTCACCTCGCTCGAAGAAAACGACGTTCTCTTCATCGACGAAATCCACCGGCTCAGTCCAGTGGTGGAGGAATATCTTTATTCCGCCATGGAGGACTACCGTATCGACATAATGATCGACAAGGGACCCGGAGCGCGCTCCGTGCAGCTCTCCCTCTCTCCCTTCACCCTCATTGGCGCCACCACCCGCAGCGGCCTTCTGACCTCGCCTCTGCGCGCGCGCTTCGGCATAAACTGCCATCTGGAATACTACGACCACGAGGTGCTGGAGCGCATCATACTCCGCTCGGCCTCGCTTCTGGGCGTACGCTGCACCGGCGCGGCCGCTCACGAGATAGCCCTGCGCAGCCGCGGCACGCCCCGAATAGCCAACCGCCTGCTGCGCCGCGTGCGCGATTTCGCACAGGTGAAGGGCAACGGCCATATCGACCCCGAGATAGCGTGCTTCGCCCTCGAGGCCCTGAATATCGACCGCTACGGACTCGACGAAATCGACAACAAGCTTCTCACCACCATCATCACCAAATTCAACGGCGGTCCCGTGGGTCTCGGCACAATTGCTACCGCCCTCGGCGAGGATTCCGGGACGGTGGAAGAGGTCTACGAACCGTTCCTCATCAAAGAGGGATTCCTCAAGCGCACGCCCCGCGGACGCGAGGTAACCCAGCTGGCCTACACCCATCTGGGACTTGACCGCCGCTCCGACCAGGGGTCACTGTTCTGACATGATAACAAAATAATGTAATGGGCTCGATAAAATCGCTGGCAAAGGACACGGCCATATATGGCCTGAGCAGCATTGTGGGACGCTTCATCAACTGGTGTCTCGTGCCGCTCTACACCCTGATGTTCTCCACCGCGGAGTACGGAGTGGTAACCTACATCTACTCCATCACTGCGCTGGCTCTGATTATCCTCACCTACGGCATGGAGACTGGTTTCTTCCGCTTCGCCAATCCCCGCGGCGACTCTCCGGACGGAACCGATGCCGACCCCACGGTGGTCTACTCCACATCGCTCATCTCTCTCGCCGTAAGCTCATCTGCCTTCTTTGCACTGGTGCTGGTGTTGCTCGGCCCCGTTACCGGACTGCTTCACTGCCCGGGACATCCGTCGTTCGCATGGCTCATGGCCGCTACCGTGGCTCTCGACGCCTTCACGGCCATCCCCTTCGCCTACCTCCGCTACAGCAACAAGGCGTTGCGCTTTGCCGCCCTGAAGCTCCTGAATATCGGCATAAACATCACCCTCAACATCTTCTTCATCCTCATTTGCCCCTGGCTTTACGCGCAGGCACCCGAAACCGTCAGCTGGTTTTTCGACCCCGCCTACGGCATAGGCTACATTTTCCTGAGCAACTTCGCTGCCTCGGCCATTACCCTTGTTACACTGCTGCCCGAGCTCACAGGTTTCCGCTGGCGTTTCGACGCAGCCCTGCTGCGACGCATGCTTGCCTATTCCGCGCCACTTCTGGTACTCGGAGTGGCCGGCATCATGAACCAGACACTCGATAAAATCCTGCTGCCCTATCTTGTGGCCGACAAAGCCACAGCCATGCAGCAGCTCGGCATATACGGCGCCAACTACAAGATTGCGATAGTGATGGTGATGTTCATCCAGGCTTTCCGGTTTGCCTACGAGCCATTCATCTTCTCGCAGAACCGCAGCAAAGGCACCGACAAGCTTGCCGTCTACGCCATGGCCATGAAATGGTTCGTGATTTTCGCAATGGCCATATTCCTCTTCGTGATGTTCTATCTCGACTTCCTGCGCTATTTCATCTCGCCCCGCTATTTCAGCGGACTGAAAGTGGTGCCGGTGGTGATGATCGCCGAATTTTTCTTCGGAGTGTTCTTCAACCTCTCGCTGTGGTACAAACTCACTGACCAGACCCGCTGGGGCATGTGGTTCTCGCTCATTGGGCTGGCAATGACTATCCTTCTCAACATTCTCCTTGTGCCCCGCATGGGCTATATGGGATGCGCATGGGCCGCACTGGGATGCTACGGCACCATGATGGTTGCCAGCTATCTCATAGGCCGGGTGAAATATCCCATTGCCTATGGCGTGGGACGCCTGGGATTCTATTTCGTTCTGGCCATGGCGCTCTATTTCTTCGCCAACGCAGTGACCCTTCCGTCACAGTGGATCAATATTCCGCTGCGCACCCTTCTGCTTGCCACCTATATAGGAGCCGCGATAAAAATAGAGGGCGTGACTCTCTCGCAACTTCTGCCGCTGGACAGATTATCCCGAAACAAATAGCTGCGCCGGAACCCACTACTCCCTCTGACCGTTAAAATCAAAAACTCTTAAATGGACAATATTCTCACAAGACTCAAGAATTTCGCTGTTGACTATTTCACGCTTACGGCACAGCTCGTTCCTCAGGCCGATGCTGAAAAGTCCATTCGCGACGATGTGACATTCCGTGGCATCAACATCATAATTCTCGTACTCGCCATTCTCATCGCCTCTCTGGGACTGAACACCAATTCCACCGCAGTGATAATCGGCGCCATGCTCATCTCTCCGCTTATGGGGCCTATAATCGGACTGGGCCTTGGAGTGGGAATACACGACTTCGACCTTCTCAAGCGCTGCCTGCGCAACCTTGTGATAGCGGCCGGATTCTCAGTGCTGGCATCGACCATCTATTTCCTCATATCGCCGGTGGCTGAAGGCCACAGCGAACTACTGGCCCGCACATCCCCCACCATCTACGACGTTTTGATAGGCTTCTTCGGGGGCGGTGCGGGAATCATAGCAATAGGCGCGCGCCACAAAGGCAATGTAATTCCGGGTGTGGCCATAGCCACCGCCCTCATGCCGCCGCTGTGCACGGCCGGCTACGGTCTCGCCACCTGGCAACTCTCCTACTTCTTCGGTGCATTCTATCTGTTCATAATCAACTCCATCTACATAGCCTTCGCCACTTTTATCGGTGTGAAGCTGCTGGGCTACAAAGGCGCCAACATCGTAAACGACTCGCGCGCACGCCGCGTACGCACATGGGTCTACACCCTCGCAATCCTCACCATGCTCCCGAGCATCTACCTTACCTACAACATGATGCGCCAGAACAAATTCAACATGCAGGCACAGAAATTCGTTGCACACGAATGCGTATTTCCCTCCACACAGGTTCTCTCCGAAAAAGCAACCATAAAAGGCAACGACCGGAAAATCACAATAGCCCTGATAGGCCAGCCTCTTCCTATCGACTCTCTCGAGCTTGCCCTTACCTCACGCCTTCAGTATTACGGGCTCGAGGGCACACAGCTCTCATTTATCCAGGGCGGCAACATTATAAAGCCCTCGGCACAGAACGAGAACATACGCGACATTTACCAGATGGCACAGTCCACCATCACCACACAGCAGCAGACCATTGACTCGCTCCAGGCCATAGTGGCCGACGTGCGCCGTTCCCAGGACTTCGGCTCGAAGATAGCCCCGGAGCTTAAAGTGCTGTGGCCCCAGATACGCGACATAGCCATATCCAAAAGCATTTTCTCATCTACAGCTGGCGATAAGCCCGATACCGTAAATGTGGCCCTCGTCCATTATTCCGCACCTCTTTCCGCCGACCAGCTTGCCAAATTCCGCGAGTATCTTTGCGCGCGCCTGTCGGTCGACGAGATTGAGATTGTCAACACCCCTTCGCCAAAAACCTTCTCCCAAGGCAAAAAAACGGCCAACGAAGTCAAGAAATAACCATGCTGCCGGCATCCGGCATAACCCCACTGCATAATGACCGAAAACGATTCAATACTGCCTGCCAAAAGACCCCTTAAAGTGGTACTCATCTGTCACAGCGACCTGCTTGGCGGAGCTTCCATCGTCACCTACCGGCTCATGAACGCCCTAAGGCACGAAGGTGTTAACGCAAGAATGCTCGTCTACACCAAGACCACTCAGAGCCCCGAGGTGGACGTGATTTCATCACGTTTCAACCGTGGATTGCGATTCATGGCCGAGAGGCTGGAAATAATGGCACGCAACGGTCTTTCCTACGCGAATCTGTTCAAAGTATCTACGGCCAGCCAGGGACTTCCTGTCCACAGGCATCCGTGGGTCAGGGAGGCCGATGTGGTGGTGCTTTCATGGATCAATCAGGGACTGCTGTCGCTCTCTGGCATAAGAAAGCTGGGACAGACTGGCAAACCGATTGTATGGACCATGCACGACATGTGGTGCCTTACAGGAATATGTCATCATGCCTACGAATGCAGCCATTACGAACAGCAATGCGGCTGCTGTCCGCTGCTGAATTCCTCCGACCCCAAGGATCTCTCCCACAAGGTATGGAAGAAGAAAGCCGATCTGTATAAACGTGTGCCCATTACGTTCGTGGCTGTCAGCAACTGGCTTGCCGAGCGCTGCCGAAGAAGCTCACTGCTTGCCTCGCAGGACGTGAGGGTGATTCCCAACGCCTTCCCTATCGACGCTTTCACCACTGAGACGACCGTGCGACTCACCCAATTCGACCTCAACCCCGACAAGCATATCATCCTGATGGGTGCGGCCCGTCTCGACGACAAAATCAAAGGTCTCGACTATGCAATAGACGCCCTCAACTATCTCTTCGACAACCATCCCGAGACCTCACGCAACAGCATAGCCCTCTTTTTCGGAGAAGTGCGTGACCCCTCGGCTTTCGACCGCCTGCGCTTCCCTCATTACGAGTTCGGACGCATCTCCGACCCCACGGCCCTCAAGGAACTCTATGCCGCATCAAGTGTGGTGCTGAGCACCTCGCTCTATGAGACTCTGCCGGGCACCCTCATCGAGGGCCAGGCGTCAGGATGCCTGCCGGTGACTTTCGACCGCGGTGGGCAGGCAGACATCATCACCCACAAGGTCGACGGCTACCTGGCACCATTCGGCGACATAAAGGAGATAGCCGCAGGCATAATATGGGCCCTCTCACAGAAACCTGACCGCCAGGCTCTGCACAACAGTGTGCGCCGCCGCTTCTCAGGCCGCATAATCGCCCGCAGGTACATCGACCTCTTCAACGAGCTCCTTTCCCGCTCCGGCAAAGAATAAGGGCCTCTCCAAGCAACAAATATTATTAAACAAGCTCTAAGTATTTCGTTTTTGGTTAAATTTGCGGTGCCGTTATAACCAATCACTGAAATGACATACAGATACGACTATCTCGTGATAGGATCCGGCATCGCCGGAATGAGTTTCGCCCTGAAGGTTGCTTCGGAAAAGTACCGCGTGGCAATAATCTGTAAAACCACTCTCGAAGAGGCTAATACCGCTCTCGCTCAGGGAGGAGTGGCTTCGGTAACCGACCTTTTGGTCGATGATTTCGACAAACATATTGCCGACACAATGGTGGCAGGCGACCATCTCAGCGACCCCGCCGCCGTGGAAAAGGTGGTGAAAGGAGCTCCGGCCCAGATAAGGCAGCTCGTGGAATGGGGCGTGAATTTCGACAAGCGCTCTGACGGCAGCTTTGACCTGCACCGCGAGGGAGGCCATTCGGAATTCCGTATTCTTCATCATGCCGACAATACTGGCTTTGAAATCCAGGAAAGCCTTATAGCCAAGTTGAGGGAAAATCCTTTCATCGACATTTTCGAACATCATTTCGCTATTGAAATCATCACCCAGCACCATCTGGGCAAAATAGTTACGCGCCGCACCCCCGACATCACCTGCTACGGCGCATATATTCTCGACACCGAAAGCGGCAGCGTGGACAAATTCCTGGCCAAAGTAACGCTCATGGCCACCGGCGGCACCGGCGCCGTCTACACCACCACCACCAACCCGCTTGTGGCCACAGGCGACGGCATAGCTATGGTTTATCGCGCCAAAGGCACAGTGAAGGATATGGAATTCATTCAGTTCCATCCCACAGCCCTGTACCATCCCGGCGACCGCCCCTCGTTCCTCATCACCGAGGCGATGCGCGGCTATGGAGCCGTGCTCCGCGACCTTCAGGGACGCGAGTTCATGCATAAATACGATCCCCGCCTCTCGCTCGCGCCCCGCGACATAGTGGCACGCGCCATCGACACCGAAATGAAGCTTGCCGGATCGGACCATGTGTATCTCGACGTTACACATAAAGACCCCGAGGAAACACGCCGCCACTTCCCCAACATATACGCCAAATGCCTCTCTCTGGGCATAGACATCACCAAGGACTACATCCCCGTGGCTCCCGCCGCCCACTATCTCTGCGGAGGTATCAAAGTTGACCTCAACGGTGAATCATCGATAAAACGACTCTATGCCGTGGGTGAATGCAGCTGCACCGGTTTGCACGGCGGCAACCGCCTGGCATCCAACTCGCTCATCGAAGCCGTGGTTTACGCCGACGCTGCCGCCCGACACGCCTCAGCCGAAATCAGCGGCATCTCGCTGCGCGACGACGTGCCCGACTGGAACGATGAAGGCACCCGCCATCCCGAGGAAATGGTGCTCATAACCCAGAGCATAAAGGAAGTGAACCAGATCATGAGCGCCTATGTGGGCATCGTGAGAAGCAATCTGCGCCTGGATCGCGCCTGGAATCGCCTCGACATACTCTACGAAGAGACCGAGCGCCTCTTCAAATGCTCCAAGGCATCCCGCGAGATTTGCGAGCTGCGCAACATCATCAATGTGGCCTATCTGGTAATGCGCCAGGCCAAGGAGCGCAAGGAATCGCGCGGTCTGCACTACACCATAGATTATCCGCCGGTGGCCAGAAAAGACTGACGTAAGCGCCCTCCTCACAATCTTACGGCCTCCTCAGGCGTTATATACATATACAGTCTTCCGCCACCGACACACGCACACTCTCTATGAAACCTGAACGTACACATATCCTGCTTGCCCTGCTGCTGTTTTTCCTGACGGCATCCGCCCAGCAGCCCACTCTCGAAGATCCCGGCGACGGCAGGATAAACAGTGTGCGCGGTTACTATTATACCGAAATTGACGGCGAGCAGGTGCGTATGCTCGTGCTCAACAACGTCACTGTGTATCCTCCGCTCAAATTCAAGAACAAGAAAGAGGAAGAGTTCTACTGGCGTACCGTGCGTGACGTAAAGCGCACTCTCCCCTACGCCAAACTGATCTGCGCCACCCTGCTCGAAACCTACGAATACATCGAGACCTTCCCCACACAGAAAGAGCGAGAGAAATATCTCAAGGATATGGAGAAGGCCATCTTTGAGCAATACAAGCCCGTGCTGAAGAAATTCACGCGCTCACAGGCCACAATGCTCTGCAAGCTCATAAAGCGCGAGACCGACCAAAGCGGCTACAATATCATCAAGGCCTTTCTCGGCTCGTTCCGTGCCGGATTCTGGCAGACATTCGGCCGCCTTTTCGGCGTGAACCTCAAAGTGGACTACAAGCCGGAAAAAGACCGCAAAGACGCCATCATAGAGCGCGTAGCCACCCGCGTAGAGCTTGGCCAGCTTTAATTATAACCGATATTAGAACGTAAGGCGCGAGCCTGAGGCATCGGTATGCAGGATTGCCTCCGAGCCTAATATAAGGGGCATATTGCGCTCTACATGGCCCACCGGGGCGTTGAACGCCACCGGAATGTCGAGGCCGCACAACGCCTTACCAATCATAGCCTCCATAGAAGCATGGTTCACATCAGGATGATAGTCGGTGAACTGTCCTACCACAATTCCGTTGAGCGAATCGAGCAGCCCGGCCATCCGGAGCTGACAGAGCGTACGTTCCACCTTATATATCGGTTCTGCAATATCCTCAAGAACAAGGATTGAACCCGGCTTAAAGGGGTTGAATTGCGTGCCTATAAGGGCCGAAATCACGGCAAGATTGCCACCACGCAGGGTTCCCCGCGCCGTTCCCGGTATGTCAAACTCGGTCTTTCCCCATTCAATAGCCCGGGGTGTTCCCTCCAGCGCGCCGAACAGGGCTGCCGTGCATGGGTCAGTATCATCGGGATGAAGGGCAAGGTGGCGCGTCTGAGGACCGTGAAGCGATGCAATACCGCGATGCTGCATCAGGGCATGCAGCGCCGAAATATCACTGAATCCGATAAGCCATTTAGGGGTTTCCTCCAGCCTCATCCGGTCGAGAGCCGGAAGGAGATGCACCGCGCCGTAGCCGCCGCGTGAACAGAGCAGAGCCTTCACGCAAGGGTCGTGCCACGCTTCCGTGAAATCGCTCAGGCGTTCCTCCTCGCTTCCGCTGAACGAGCCGTGGCGCCCGAGTGCATGAGGCATAATCCGGGGCTCGTAGCCACGGCTGTGAATGGCCTCTGCGGCTTTCTCCACATTTTCCCTTACTGCGGCTCCTGAAGGCGACAGAATGGCTATGACGTCGCCCTTACGCAGCGGAGGAGGCAATATCATGGCACTTCAGCTCACAAGCACGTTGATTCCTCGCTCGCGCATACCGGCCGCTATTGTCTCAAGCTCCTCGCGCGACACCTTCTCCAGGCGTTCAGCCGGAGTCTTGCGGTCGATGGAATAGAGCATCACCTCTCGCGGCGCTATACGCACGTAGGCTTCCGTAAGAGCGGCTATCTCCTCGGGTGTGGTGTTGTCGATAGTACGGCCTTCATGCTCGCCCCTTAGAAGCATTGTCTGCACAATACACTCGGGGGTGAAAGCCGCTATTCTCTCTATTGCCTGCTCCGAAGTGTACGACGGTGACAGCGGCCGGTCAATCAGCCGCATGGTGGATGTTATGGCGGAATCCAGTTTCAGAATATTGTTGTCGACCTTGCGCAGAGCCTCGTCGACCTGCGGCAGCCCCAGACGGGTGGCGTTGCTGAGCACACTTATTTTCACCCGGGGGGAATACTCGTCGCGAAGCGCTATTGTATCATCCACAATTCCTGAGAATTCGGGATGAAGCGTCGGCTCTCCGTTGCCCGAGAAGGTTATCACATCGAGATTCTCGCCGGCCTCCTTCATGGCGCGGAGCTTGCTTTCAAGCGCCTCGCGCACACACTGACGCGGCGGCAGCCCTGAGGTGCCTGCCCCCTGGGCATTGAAGCCTGCCTCGCAGTATAGACAGTCAAACGAGCACACTTTGCCGTCGACTGGCGATAGATTCACCCCCAGCGATGTTCCGAGCCGGCGCGAATGGATCGGGCCGAACACGGTTTCATGGAAAAGTACGCGCTGCATGATATTAACGGGGAAGATTTTCCTGTTCGCTCTCGCGCTTTATGCGAGCCTGCTCTTCAGCTTTCTCTGTAGCCTCACGCTGGCGCTCGATTCTTACCGAACGCGGAGCCCAAAAACAACTTGCCAGCGATGCAACGCTCATCAGCGCCATCAGCGCATAGCACACCTTGTAGCCTAACGTGGAGTGTGCGGCCACAAACAATCCGTCGCGGAACACCCAGAGCATGAAATTGGGAATGAAAAACAATCCCTGCCAGAGACCGGCATACCAGGTGTATGTGACGTCGGGATTTATCTCGCAGATGAACACCGCGAGAACTATAGCCACCACAAGGGCGCCCAGCATCAGGAGCATTTTACGTAACATGGCTGAAAGTTTTTATATGAACAGACTGTTGAAAAGCGTTGGCACGCCTCAGTCTCTCGACGAACCGAAGAAACGGAGCAGGTAGAGGAAGAGGTTGATGAAGTCGAGATAGAGCGACAGCGCACCGTAGGTGGAGATACGGCCTGCGCTCTCGGCCGGAGCCTGCAGAGCCATAGCCTTGATCTGCTGGGTGTCCCATGCGGTGAGTCCGATGAATATCAGCACACCGAAACCTGATATGATCCAGTCCATTGTGGAGCTCTTCAGGAAGATGTTGACAATCGACACTATGATCAGGCCGAAAAGTGCCATTATCAGATATGTGCCCCATTTGGTGAGATCCTGCGAGGTAAAATAGCCGTAGACGCTCATGGCTCCGAAAACTCCGGAGCATATAAAGAATGTCTTGGCTATGGAGGCGCCGGTGTAAATGAAGAATATCGGGAAGAGCATCAAACCGTTGACCACGGCGAATACGTAGAACAGCAGCGTGGCCAGAGCCGGATTCATGCGGTTGAGACCGCCCGAAACGCTCATCACTATCACAAGCTCAACACCGAACAGCACCCACATCACCCAGGAATGGAGCTGGAAGAACTGTATCACGGCGGGTGACTGTATGCAGAATAAAGCCGTAAAGGCTGTCACGAGCAGACCGAGGAACATTTTCACATATACGCGCTTCATTATGGCGGAGAGACGTGTGTCGAGTGCGCGACCGTCAGACTGCTGATAATAGTTGTTGCCGTTGTAGCTCGGCGGCATTTCATTGTAGTTCATAAGAGTAAATGGATATGATTGCCGGGGCGGAATTGCGCCCCGGAGATTGTTTGATTATTTATATAACACAAAAACAGTGCCAAATGTTACATTCTTTCAGGCACATTGATGCCGAGCAGTCCCAGCGCGGTCTTTACAGTGCGAGCGGTGGTGGCTGAAAGCGCCAGACGCAGCGACCGCACGGCCGGATCGGGCTCGCCGAGGATGGTGCAGTCGTGGTAGAACTGATTGTACTCTTTCACCAGATCGTAGGCATAGTTGGCGATAAGCGCCGGGCTGTAGGTACGGCCTGCTTCGGAAACGGTCGAGGGGAAATCGGCCAGACGCTGTATCAGGGCTATCTCGCGTTCGCCGGGCTTCACGGCTGAATAATCGGCTGTCGCCACACCGCTTTCGGCTGCCTTGCGGAGCACCGAACGGATTCGAGCGTAGGTATACTGGATGAAAGGACCCGTGTTGCCATTGAAATCTATGGATTCCTCGGGATTGAAGGTCATGTTCTTGCGGGGATCGACCTTAAGCAGGAAGTATTTGAGCGCTCCCATGCCCACGGTCTCGGCGATAGTGTCTACCTCCTCGGGGGTAGCGCCGTCGAGCTTCTTAATCTCTCCGCGCTCCTCAATCACCTTTTTGGCATCAGCCACCATGTCGGCCATGAGGTCGTCGGCGTCAACCACCGTACCCTCGCGGCTCTTCATGCGGCCGTTGGGCAGATTCACCATGCCGTAGGAAAAATGCACAAGATCTTTCCCCCACTTGAATCCGAGGCGGTCAAGCAGGATGGAGAGCACCTGGAAATGATAGTTCTGCTCGTTGCCTACTACGTAGATCATCTTGTCGATGGGATAGTCGCGGTAGCGCAGTTTGGCGGTGCCTATATCCTGCGTCATATACACCGAAGTTCCGTCGGCACGGAGCAGGAGCTTGTTGTCGAGTCCGTCGGCAGTGAGGTCGGCCCACACTGATCCATCGTCGTGACGCTCCATTATACCCTCTTCCAGACCTTTGAGCACCAACTCTTTGCCTTCCAGATAGGTGTCGCTTTCGTAATATATCTTGTCGAAGTCCACGCCCATGCACTGATAAGTGGCGTCGAAGCCGGCGTAGACCCATTCGTTCATCTTCTGCCAGAGGCCGCGAACTTCGGGATCCTTTGCCTCCCACTTGCGGAGCATCTCGCGCGCCTCAAGTATAAGGGGAGCCTGGGCTTTGGCCTCGTCCTCGCTCAGACCCGATTCCATAAGCTGCTTCACCTGCTCGCGGTAATGCTTGTCGAAGAGCACATAGTAGTCGCCAATGAGATGGTCGCCCTTCTTTCCGGCCGATTCCGGAGTGGCGCCTTCGCCCCACTTCTGCCAAGCGAGCATAGATTTGCATATATGGATGCCTCGGTCGTTGACAATGTTGGTCTTGACCACGCGGTTACCGCACGCTGTCAGTATCTGCGAGAGGCTGTAGCCAAGCAGGATATTGCGGAGATGGCCCAGATGAAGGGGTTTGTTGGTATTGGGCGACGAGTATTCCACCATAGCCAGTGGCGACGCGTCGGTCACAGGGGTTATGCCCCACTTCTCGTCGGACGCGATATGTGAAAGTACCGACGACCAGAACGAAGGCTCTATGACAATATTGAGGAATCCCTTTATCACGTTGAAACGGTCAACAGCCGGCTCGTTGTCCACAAGCCAGTTGCCAATCTCGGTGCCGACAGCCTCGGGCGATTTACGGGCGGCCTTCACCCACGGGAAAACAACAATAGTGAGGTTACCTTCGAATTCCTTCTTGGTGGTCTGAGGCTGAATGGAGGCGGCATCTGCCTCCACGCCGTAAAGCTCCTTCACGGCCTTTGCCACAGCTTCTGCTATAATAGAATCTATTGACATATCGTGTTGTGTTTTATTTATTGCATTTCATTGAACATTATGCGCCTTGACGCCCTGCAAAGTTACAATAAATCAGCCAATCCGACAACCACACACCTTCCCTCTAATATTTAGAAACGCAGAACCACGCAAGAACAGCAGAGCAATCCAGTGTTTTCGGGACGGCGGGGACGCTGACCCTCCCAGGTTGGGCGTCGTGGAGCGTCGATATCCTTATCGACTCCTGAGAAGTCACGGAAGGTCTATATCCTTATCGTCGACGTGAAATAATCCAAGGCGAGAAGCGCAGGATGCGCGATTTCTGTATAACCGGCTGCGTCAGCTGCCGGAAATGCAGGGCTTCATCTACATCTTCGCGAGGCAAGCTTCGGATGAATGCGCGCCTCGCCGCTGCGTAAGCATGGGATGGCACGAGGCGCAGGATGCCCATGCCGGCGCGTTTATGCGGCATCGCCATTCCCAGGCTCGCCGCATTTACTCGGAAGACACCTATTCTGGCAGCTAACGCAGCCGGTTTTACAGAAACCGCTCCTCCGGAGCTCGGATAGCGCATTTTTCTGCCGTTCCAGCGTGGTTCTGCGTCTCGAACTATAGGGGGAAGCGGCTTTTTTGATGATTCCGAGGATTTTCTGTAATTTTGCCGAAACCAACTGAATGAAAATGAAAATAGCATTGATAGGCTATGGCAAGATGGGCAAGACCATTGAACGGATAGCCCGCAGCCGTGGCCACGAGATAGTGAAGATAATTGACGTCGATAACCGTGCCGAGATGGACAGCGACGAGTTCCGCAGCGCCGACGTTGCAATCGAGTTCACCGCCCCCTCCGCTGCCGAGGATAATTGCCGCCAGGCTCTCGCCCAGGGAGTGAAAGTGGTATCGGGAAGCACCGGCTGGGCCGACAGAATTCCCGAAATCAAAGAACTCTGCACCCCCGACGCCGGAGGAACTTTCTTCTGGAGCTCCAACTATAGCCTGGGTGTAAACCTGTTTTTCGCCCTGAACACCTATCTCGCCCGGCTAATGGACGGATTGCCGCAGTACACGCCGTTTCTTACTGAAACCCATCATATCCATAAGCTCGACCATCCCAGCGGCACCGCCATTAGCCTTGCCGAAGGCATAATAGACTCAAACAGCCGCATAGACCGCTGGAGCGAGAACCCCGACGGCGAGGGAAATCTGATTGTGAACCATATACGCCTGGGCGAGACTCCCGGAACGCATACCATCACCTGGGATTCTCCCGTCGACAGCATTTCCATTACCCACGAGGCAAAAAGCCGTGAGGGCTTCGCGCTCGGTGCGGTGATAGCCGCCGAATGGGTAGCCGGACAGAAAGGATTCCTGACCATGGACATGCTGATGAATCAACTTCTTGCCGACAGCACACGTTAAGAAAATATGAAAGAAAACAATTATACCCCGGTGCTTGCCGACTTCATGGCCCGGGTGCGCAAAGTTAAGAAAACACGCTGGGTGCGGTTCCTTGTAGTCAGCGCCATATTCGTAGGCTGGGTGGCTTGGCTCGGAAGCTGGTGGGTGTTGATTTTCCTGCCGCTCCTGTTTGACATCTACATCACCGGCTACATACCCTTCACATGGTGGAAACGCAGCAAGAACGCCGCCGTGCGCACCGTTATGAGCTGGGTCGACGCGATAATCTACGCCCTGATTCTTGTGTATTTCGTGTTCACTTTCATAGGACAGAATTACGAGATTCCCTCCTCGTCGCTTGAAAAATCGCTGCTGGTGGGCGACTACCTGATGGTCAACAAGATGACCTACGGTCCACGCGTGCCCATGACTCCCGTGCATTTTCCCCTTGTGCAGAACACTTTCCCCATAATCAACACCAAGAGCTATCTGGATTCCCCGCAGTGGGACTACAAACGCCTCAAAGGTTTCGGCCAGGTCAAGACCGGCGATATCGTGGTGTTCAACTTTCCGGCCGGCGATACCGTGGCGCTTAAAGTGCAGAATCCCGACTATTATACTCTGGTGAAAATGTTTGGTCGCAACGCCATAAACATGAACAAGGAGCAGTTCGGCGAAGTGATATACCGCCCGGTCGACCGTCGCGAAAACTATGTGAAGCGTGCCGTGGGTCTTCCCGGCGAGCGCATAAAGATTGTCAACGGCGAGATCTACATCAACGGCGAGAAGCAGCCCATGCCTGCCGACGCACAGTTTGCCTACTATTACCAGACCCCGTCACGCCTCACCGAGCAGCAGTGGGAAGAATTCGGTATCGCTGTCGACGACCGTGTGGAGGTGCCGGTAAGCGAATCCGAAATTCCGGGCATCCGCGCCCTCGGCTTCAAGGTTAACCCCGACGGAACGGTTCCGCCGATCTATCTCTCACCCCTCACGGCAGCAATGGTAGAGAAGATGGAAGCATCACCTGCGGTCATCAAACTCATGAAGCAGCCTGCACCGCAGGGCGAGATGCTTTTCCCCGAAGAAGCCTCGAAAAACTGGACACGCTCCGACTACGGCGAACTGTGGATTCCCAAAAAGAACACCGCAATACGCCTCACTCCTGCCACATGGGACATATACAACCGCTGCATTCGCAACTATGAGGGCCACCATGACGCTTATCTGGGAGAGGACGGTAAAGTATACATCGACGGAAAGCCGCAGGATTACTACACCTTCCAGATGGACTACTATTTCATGATGGGCGATAACCGCGACAACTCCCTCGATTCGCGCTACTGGGGTTTCGTGCCCGAAGACCACATAGTTGGCAAACCCATGAGAGTGCTCATGTCGTTTGACAAGGACAAGGGCCTTTTCAACGGAAAGATACGCTGGGACCGCATACTCAAGGATGCCAATGGCGGATTCTGACATCTCGGCCGGAAGGCTTGTACTCCCTCCGTGCTATCTCGGGTCGGTTGATTATTATGCGGCTATCGTAGCCGCCGGAGAAGGTGTGACCGCTACCGGATGGCGTTTCGACAAGCGCCGGAAAGCCACGCACCGCTGCGTGATTGCTGATACACGCGGCCCCCTTACCCTCACGGTGCCTATTGTGAAGCCCGTGAGCCTAACCGGCGCCCGGTGGAACGACATAATCGTCTCTGACCATAACCACTGGTGGAATCTTCACATCACCGCCATGCGCTCGGCCTACGGGCGCACGCCTTTCTATGAGTTCTATGAAGACGATTTCATGGCGATAATCAATTCCTCAGCCGCCGGCCGACGCCTTACCGACCTTGACCTGGAGCTTGACGCGCTTCTGCGCCGTCTTATGGGCATAGGAGAATATCCTGTAACGGAATATGACGGCATAGAAACAGCCGCCCCCGCCGACGAGCGGGAAGCGGCCGTGGTGAAGTATTATCAGATAAGGAGCGCCGAACTCGGTTTTCTGCCGCATCTGAGCGCGGTAGACCTCCTCTTCAACATGGGCCCCGAAAGCGCCATTGTGCTGCGCGAAATGGCCGCAGGAACATCATTCCTGCACACCTCCTGACAGGCATCTCTTACATCATGCCGAGGGCGCGGAGCTCCTCCAGTATATCGTGGCGCGTGAGACGGCGGCGGCGCTTCAGCGTGTCCGCGAAATCATGACACACGCTCCCTATGCCGGTGTGGTTGAACACACGCGTGAGATAAGTGTAGTTTTTATCAAACAGACGTCCTGACTCATCCTCGTCGAGCGAGCAGCTCTCGTTGCCCTGCTCTATGGAGAGGCGGCGCAGACGCTCCCTGACGGCCGGTGAAAGCGGCTTGCGGTCGCGCACTATCGAGCGGCACATCACATTGGCAAGCGACATGGCCAGTGTAAGATTATAATTCTGAAGAATGCGGTTCCACACCGATTTAGCCGAAAGAGCCGGCGAGCCGGTGAAGTAAAAATCATCTGTCATTTCAAGCATAGAGCCCGGATCGGCATCCAGATCCACGGCCGCGAGATACCTCTCGCCGTCAAACACCACTACCGCCACTGCCATTCCGGTAGCGCCATAGCATTTGTCGTCTTCGTTTTTATATCCTAATGTTTCTTCCATCTCTCAGTATTTAGAGCTTATTCTTAAAACAAACATTTATATTAACGGGTTTAGTCTGCTCCCGGAGGAAACCGACTCTCAATTTATCACCACTATTTTTCCCAAAGCCGCATCGCCCGCGGTGGAGGCCATGACATAATACACTCCGGCGGGAGGACGGCGCGAAGCCATGTTCCACACGAATGTGCCTCCATCGGCGCGTCCGCGCGCCACCACCGCGCCCGATACCGACACAATCTTCACCAGAGCACCGTCGGTAAGACCGTCGATATGCACTATTCCCTGCGACTCCGGCTTTACCGGATTGGGATATATCTTCAACTCCGTAAGCTCACCGCTGTCCGGAGCCGTGTCCGATTCAAAACGCACCAGTCCCCGTGGTGTGCCTATATAAATATTGCGTCCCGACTGATCGGCAAACACGCAGTTCACTGCCATAGCAGGCAGCGGGGAATTGTCGGGCGTGAAATGCTCAAGCACGGCGCTTCCGTCGGCCGACACCACATAAATGCCGCTGTTTTCCGTGGCTATCCATTTACGCCTGGCAGCATCCACACTCATGTCATTTATCACCTCGTCGGCCAGAAGATAGTCGGCCAGACCTGAGCCGTCGTCGCGCGGCACTTTCAGATGTCTTGCCGTAACCTCCTTTTCCACGGCAGCGGCCGGATTTTCTATACGGTAAATACCGTTTTCAAGGGTTCCGAGCCACACAGAACCGTCGGTATCCTCCATTATGGCGCTTACCACGCAGTCAGAAAGCAGTCGCCCGTCCTGGTCGGTTATGCAGTCGTAAAGCCTGAAACGGTCATCGGTGATATCATCAGGCGTTCCTGCGGTGTGACAGGTAAGGAGTATCTGCGATTTGAGTTTATCGGTGATAAACACCATAGGTGAGCGGCGGCACACGAGAATCTTCGAGTCCATATCACCCAGATAACCCTCGGCAGCGGGAACAATCCAGTCGGATACTTTCACCTCCTCCGGATCCAGAAACGTCTTTTCCTTAGGAAGCACCATAAGGGCCTGGTCGGTGTAGTTGTCGTGATTGCTCACCACCCACAGATTGCCACCTTTGTCAAATGCAAGGGAATAGACTATCCATCCCCATACGGGCTTCAGCGGAGAGTTGGACGAGGTGTATCGCCCCGCAAACTTTCCCGAGCGGATCATATACAGTCCGTCATTTCCCGTGCCGATAAACACAATGGAAGTATCAGCAGGATTCTCGGCTATAGAGGTCACGGCAAACGGATACGATCCGTAGGATTGCTGCAGACCGGCCGTCATATCGCAAGCGGCATATACGGGATATGGGGTAACATCCTTTATCCGGTCGGTTTCAATATCAATGCAGGCGGCTTTACCGGGGATATCGTAACCGTTGTAACCTTCAGGGAAGCCGAAACGAAAAGATGTCGGCCCATGGTTTATGGCATACAGACGCTTGCCGTCGGCCGACGGTGTGAGATAGCATACCTCGTCCACCGACATCTCTGACGGACGGAAACGCTCTTTCACCATTCTTACCGTACCATTATCATTCACACTGTAGCCTGCAAGGCCGTGACGCGAAAGCGCCCAGAGGGTATCATCCGACGGCCGAATTCCCAGCATATCACCCGCTATTTCCTCCGGCAGCATACACATGGTGTCTTCCCTACCCAAAGCAGAATTGAAGCGATACAGCCTCTCTGAATCGCAATAAAACAGTTCCTCGCCATCGGCAATCCACTGTTTTATTCCCGGGGAGGAAACGGCTGTCAGCTCACCGGCGCCAAGCGCGTCAGGATTTATCCGGGCTATCTGCAGACAGTCGCCCATCACCATCAGGGAATCCCCTCCGGCATAGCGCAGTTTCGCGTTGCCCACCGGAAGGAGCGCGCGGGTGAACGAAAGGCGGTCTATACGGCCGTCTTCCGGAATGACCCGCAGAGTATCACCTGCAGCCATAAACAGATTGCCGTCCATCAGCGCCACTCCACTCACATTGCATCCGTAATTGCCGTATTTCACCACCCGGCCACGTGCGGTGTCAACCTTCACTATTCCGAAGTCGGTAGCCAGAAACATCTCCTTGCCTCTGAATGCAGCATCATTGAACGTAAAAGGTCCGGGAAGCTGCGAGTCGGCTATATCAGGCACATACTTCACCTTTCCGTCAGAAGCCATCAGGTCTATGCCACCGTTTTTATAGCATACGGCAAGACACTTCTCCGACGGATTATAAAAAATCCGGGAGATATCATGGCCGTGAAGCCCGCTTGTGGCGGTAAAGGACACTGTCTCTTCCTTCCCTGTATCGTAACCGAACAGAGAGCCTCCCGAAAGGATATACACCATCCGGTCCGTGGCTACCACCTGCTGCGGAGGGGTGGCAAATGCCTCATATACTTTCCAGCTGCCAGTCACTCCTCCCGCGGCAGATGCCCGGAAAGAGCCGCACAGGGCCATTGCCGCCGCGATTGCGGCGGCGCATAGCTTCATTATATGCTTACCGGCAACAGCAGCTGACATATATCTCTCACTTTCTCGCGAGAAACTCCATGAGTTTGCGGGTGGCGCGGCCGCGGTGGCTTATGGCGTTTTTCTCCTCGGCCGTCATCTCGCTGAATGTGCGCCCGCTATTCTCGGGAACGAACACGGGATCATAACCGAAGCCTCCGCATCCCGAAGGCTCCCGGGCTATGGTTCCGTCCACTCTCCCCTCGAATATATGCTCCTCGCCGCCCATCACCAGAGCAATCACGGTCGAGAAGTGCGCGTTACGGTTATCCTTGTCGGCCATGCGCTCAAGCAGGAGCTTCATATTGGCTACGGAATCATGGCCGGGCCCGGCATAACGCGCCGAGTAGACGCCCGGAGCGCCGTCGAGGACATCGACCATCAGACCCGTATCGTCGGCAAAACAGTCGTAACCATATCGTTCCTTCACCCACCGTGCTTTTATCAGGGCATTGCCTTCGAGAGTGTCGGCGGTTTCGGGAATGTCGTCGTGGCAGCCTATTTCGGCAAGCGACATAATATTCCATTCTTCACCGGCAATCCCGCGCAGCTCCCCGAGCTTATGGGCGTTATTTGTGGCAAACACTATAGTGCGCTTTTCCATCTCTCAGGCCACTACAATGTTCACAATCTTGCGGGGAACCACTATCACACGCTTCACGCTCTTTCCTTCGAGCCACTGTGCGGCCAGGGAGTGCGAGAGCGCTGTTTTCTCCACCTCGTCGGAAGGTGTGTCGGCATCCACTTCTATGGTGAATCTTACCTTGCCGTTGAACGACACGGCATATTTCACCTTGTCCTCCTTGAGGTACTCTTCGTTGAACTGCGGCCACACGGCATCGCACACTGTCGTGTCGTGGCCTACGGCATGCCAGAGTTCCTCGGCCACGTGCGGAGCAAACGGAGCCAGAAGCACAAGCAGCTGCTCGAGCACCACACGGCTGTGGCATTTCTGCTGCGAAAGCTCGTTGACGCATATCATGAATGCGGCCACGGAGGTATTGAACGAGAATCCCTCTATGTCGGAAGTCACTTTCTTTATAAGCTTGTGGATCGACTTCAGATTGTCGCGTGTAGGCTCGGAATCGTCCACAAGAAGGTTGTCACCCTTATAGAAGAGGCCCCAGAGTTTCTTTATGAAACGGTTCACACCGTCGATGCCGTTGGTGTCCCAGGGCTTGCTCTGCTCCAGCGGACCGAGGAACATCTCGTAAAGACGGAGAGTGTCGGCTCCGTAGCGCTCCACGATGTCATCGGGATTCACCACGTTGAACATCGACTTCGACATCTTCTCAACAGCGTAGCCGCATACATATTTGCCGTCCTCGAGCACAAACTCGGCGGTGGCGAATTCCGGACGCCAGTTGCGGAAGGCGTCTATGTCAAGAATATCGTTGTTGACTATGTTCACGTCCACATGGATAGGTGTCACATCATACTGGTCGCGCAGATTGTAGCTTACGAATGTGTTGGTATCTTTTATTCTGTAGACGAAGTTGCTGCGGCCCTGGATCATTCCCTGGTTCACAAGCTTCTTGAAGGGCTCAGGTTCGCATACGTAACCCAGGTCGTAAAGGAATTTGTTCCAGAAACGGCTGTAGATAAGGTGACCGGTGGCATGTTCGGTACCGCCTATGTAAAGGTCGACGTTACGCCAGTAGCTGTCGGCCTCCTTGCCCACGAGCGCCTCGCTGTTATGGGGATCCATATAGCGCAAATAGTAGGCCGACGATCCGGCGAATCCGGGCATGGTGCACAGCTCCAGAGGGAAGCCCTCGGAATTCACCCAGTTCTTTGCACGGCCCAGGGGAGGCTCGCCGGTCTCGGTGGGAAGATATTTGTCAACCTCAGGAAGCAGCAGCGGCAATTCGCTTTCGGCTACAACGTGAGGCACTCCGTCCTTATAATATACGGGGAACGGTTCGCCCCAGTAGCGCTGACGGCTGAAGATGGCGTCGCGCAGACGATAGTTGACCTTTACCTTTCCTATCCCTTTTTCCTCGATGAAGCGCTTGGCTGTGGCTATGGCATCTTTCACTTCGAGTCCGTCGAGCGAGAGAAGCTCCGAGCTGGAGTTCATCATGCGTCCGCTCTTGGCGTCAAACGACTGCTCGCTCACGTCAGCACCCTCTATCAGAGGTATGACGGGCAGATTGAAATGGCGTGCGAAAGCATAGTCGCGGCTGTCGTGGGCCGGAACGGCCATAATGGCGCCGGTTCCGTACCCGGCGAGCACGTAATCGCTCACCCATACCGGAATTTTTTTGCCGGTAAGCGGATTGACGGCGTAGGAGCCGGTGAACACACCGCTCACCTTCTTGTCAATCATTCGCTCGCGCTCCGTCTTGTTCTTTATGCTGTCGATGTAGACCTTTACATCCTCGCGGCGTTCAGGAGTGGTGACTTTCTCCACATATTCGCTTTCGGGAGCGAGCACCATGAATGTGACGCCAAACACCGTATCGGCGCGTGTGGTGAAAATTTCAAGTTCTATGTCTGAACCGTCGATGGGGAAACGCATCTCCGCTCCCTCCGACCGTCCTATCCAGTTGCGCTGGGTCTCTTTCATGGAATCGGTCCAGTCAATGGTATCAAGGCCGTCGAGCAGACGCTGGGCGTAGGCCGACACGCGCAGACACCACTGATACATGAGCTTCTGCTCCACAGGATAACCGCCGCGGATCGACACTCCCTCGCTCACCTCGTCGTTGGCAAGCACGGTGCCGAGCTTCGGACACCAGTTAACCATCGTGTTGCCCAGATAGGCTATGCGGTAGTTCATCAGAGTGTAGCTCTTCTGCTTTTCGTCCATGGCTTTCCACTCATCGGCCGTGAAGTTCAGTTCCTCGCCGCAGGCAGCATTGAAGTCCTCGCTTCCTTTTTCTTCAAAATGCTTCACAAGGTCGGCAATGGGCATCGCGCGGTCGAGACTGCGGTCGTAGTAGCTTTCAAACATCTTTATGAACGCCCACTGTGTCCAGCGGTAAAATTCCGGATCGCAGGTGCGTATGCTGCGGTTCCAGTCGTAGCAGAAACCGATTTTATTGAGCTGCTCGCAATAGCGCGCTATATTTTTCTGAGTGGTAATCTCGGGGTGCTGACCGGTCTGGATGGCATACTGTTCGGCGGGAAGTCCGTAGGCGTCGAATCCCATCGGATGCAGCACATTGAATCCCTGCAGGCGTTTGTAGCGCGAATAGATGTCGGAGGCTATGTAGCCCAGAGGGTGTCCTACATGCAGTCCGGCTCCCGAGGGGTAGGGAAACATGTCGAGAACATAGTATTTCGGTCTGGCCTGGTCAATTTCTGTGGTGTACACATTGTTTTCTTTCCAGTAGTTCTGCCAGCGCTTCTCTATATCTTTATGATTGTATTCCATATCTTGATTTATAATGTTGGTTTCACTTGTTTTCTGACATCTCGAGCATTCTCTCTATCGGGCGTCTTGCCTTGTCTATGATTTCAGCTGCCACATTCACCTCGGGCAGTTCATAGCGCAGGGTGTTGTAAAGCTTCTCGAGGGTGTTGAGTTTCATATATGCGCATTCGTTGCAGCCGCATGTGGAGTCATCCGGCGGCGCGGGAATGAATGTCTTGTCGGGATATTTGCGGCGCATCTCGTGGAGAATGCCGCTTTCGGTGGCCACTATGAATTCCTTGGCGGGAGATTGTCCGGCATAGTCCAGCAGCACGGCAGTCGATCCGAGTTTGTCGGCTATCATGCGCAGCGGACGGCTGCACTCGGGATGCACAAGCAGCGGCGCTCCGGGATGTTCCTTCTTCAGCGCTTCAATCTTCTCGAGCGAGAATTTTTCGTGTACATGGCAGGCTCCGTTCCACAGCACCATATTCCGTCCCGTCACGGAGTTTATATAGTCGCCGAGGTTACGGTCGGGGCCGAACACAATTTTCTCGTCGGCCGGCAGCGCCTCCACTATCTTGCGTGCGTTGCCCGAAGTCACCACTATATCTGTAAGAGCCTTCACCGCCGCCGAGGTGTTCACGTAGCTTATCACCGTATATCCGGGATAATCCTTCAGAAACTCCTCGAGCTCCGGAGCGGGGCAGCTGTCGGCAAGCGAGCAGCCGGCATTGACATCCGGGCACAGCACCTTTTTGTCAGGGCAGAGTATCTTGGCGGTCTCGGCCATGAAGTGCACGCCACACATCACTATGATCGGAGCGTCGCATCGGGCGGCAATGCGTGCCAGCGCCAGCGAGTCGCCTATGTAGTCGGCCAGATCCTGAATTTCTCCTTTCTGATAATAGTGGGCCATGACGACGGCTCCCTTCTCTTTCTTCAGCCTCTGTATTTCCTTCTTCAGGTCAACGCCGTTTTCAACCAGAGCGTCAACATAGCCTTTATCCACATTCATCATTATTATTGTTTAGAATAAAATTTTAAAATTTAAATCTTCCATCACCACTAATATAGCCTGTTGATAACTGCAATAACTTTTAGTGCTATTTCTTGCATATTAAGTTATTAAACCCTCATCATCATTCATGTTCAGGTTATCAACACTTGAAATTTATGGCTTATAAGCAATTAGCATGGTTATTAACATGGTGTGAATAATATGCAAAGTTAATAACTTTTACCCATTTCACAGCCCTGAAAGTGTCGAAAACCGAGTTGAAAACACTCTGAAAGTAAAGGTTAACTTTTTTGGACTTTGCTCCGTGGCTGTTATATAGCGCGGCAAACGCTTGTTTCCAAATAAAGTTATGGAAAGTTAGCCGAAATCTTTTCAACGTTATCAACACACTTATCAACATCTCTTTTTTCACAGTTTTTTCCATTTCCTTCCGTTCTGTTTTCTTCCGTTTTCCACCTACAAAGTGCCTGGGAGGGTAGGCGTCCTCGCCGTCCTCCTAAATCACTTTCTTTGCCTCTCAACTGTCGACGGCCGGAGGCCGACGCTCCACGACTGGGAGGGTCGGCGTCCTCGCCGTCCCCCTAAAACACTTTCTTTGCTCTCAACTGTCGACGGCCGGAGGCCGACGCTCCGCGCCTGGGAGGGTCGGCGTCCTCGCCGTCCCCCTTAAACACTTTCTTTGCTCTCAACTGTCGACGGCCAGAGGCCGACGCTCCCAGTTGTCGGGGGATTTTGCTATCTTTGCAGAAACCAGCCGGCCTTTACAGCACAGTACATTCCCTTTATGAAACTGAAACCGTCATTATACCCCGCCATACTCCTCCTTGCCGTCCTTGCCATCCAGCTGCTTCCGGGCTGCGCGCCCTCGCCCGAGCGCTCGCGCCTTGAGCAGATCGAGACCATAATCGACGAGCACCCCGACTCGGCAATGACCCTGCTTGACAGCGTGGACGCTACCATGCTGTCAGAAGCTGACCGCCACTACTTCGATTTTCTGACAATCAAAGCACGCGATAAAGCCTACATCCGCCACACATCCGACTCACTGATTCTCGATGTGATGGACTATTATTCATCACATAATAGAGAACAGATGCTTCCATGGGCCCTCTACTACGGTGGCCGAGTTCACTCCGACCTCGGCGACTACCCTTCGGCCATACGTTATTTTCAGGATGCCCTCGACTTTCTGCCGCCTGACTCCAAAGAAGGCAACCTCCGCGCTTCCACTCTAAGCCAAATCGGTCAGCTACTATGTGACTTATGTTTATATGAACAGGCTATTCCATATATTCAAAAGTCCATTAAACAGGATTCTATCAATACCGATTCGCTTAATATGATGCTGGACACAGATTTATTGGCAGCAGCAAATCTTAACCTTAAAAATTATACCGAGGCCGAACGTGGCTTCCGTATTGCAAAAAAGATAGCTGAACGGATATCTCCGCAGGATGTACATAGGGAAAATATGTTTCTCGCAACTATAAAATATCATATTCACGATTATGATTCAGCACTGATTCTCATAAGGCATGTCCCTGACAAAATCCATCCTCTGGACCGTTCGACGGCGCTTGCCCATGCAGCAAGAATTTATAATAAAACCGGTCATCAGGATACAGCCCTGATGTATGCCGGAGAAATAATCTCGAATAAAAACTCAGATAACTTCAGAACGGCCTACAGGATATTATTTTCATCTAAGACGATAAGAAACATGCCTGAAGACTCGCTTTTTAAATATATTCACGACTTTGATACCAGGATTGAAAAATTTCTCAACAAATTCAGCGAAAAAAGCACTGTTCAGCAGAACGCATTATATAATTATCAGCTCCACGAACGCCAGCGCCGGAGGGCGGAGAAAAGTCGTGATAATTTTCAGACATGGCTTTATCTGTCCTTATTCTTCATCACCTTACTTACTGCAATAATCCTGTATTTAAAAAAACGCAATCAGAATTCACTTATCCGACTTAATGAAGCCCTTGATCGTCTGAGAGCTGTCCGAGAAACTCTTGACGACAACGATTTTAAAGATAATAATCCTTCCCACTCGGCAGAATCGAATAAACTTCTGGAAAGGCATCTTAAGATTTCAGAGAAATATGAAAAAGAAAAAGTTGCCGAACTCCTTAGGAAAGAGTGTTTGGAGTTACAGGAATTAGGAAAATTAAAAAACAGTTTTTTAACGGATATATCCAGTTCAGATATTAACCGACAGATTCAGGACCGGATAAAACACGAGAAAGCTATCTCTGATCAGAGTGACTTATGGGCAGATCTTGAAAACTTGGTAAATGACAATTCCAATGAATTTAAATATCGACTCCTTCTTTTAGCGGGAGGAGCCATCAGTCCATCGGAATTTCACCTGGCTCTGTTAATAAAGTGTGGGTTCACTCCATCACAGGTGGCCATACTGTCAGGGAAGTCTAAGGCAACAATTTCTTACCGGCGGAAAAACCTCTGTATGAGATTTTTCAAGCAAAAACTGTCAACCGAAGCGTTTGATGAGATAATCCGTTCATTATAAGCCCATTTATATCTCCTAAATGAGTTTGAAAATTGTTCGAAGGTCAAATTTCGAACAACTTTCAAACTCGTTTTTTGCATCGTAATATTATATTGAATATATCTTTGCACACACCATAAAATCACATTATATGACTAAAACCATTTTCAAGGCACTGGTTATTCTGGCCATTTTTTTAGCCACAAGCACCCTGCATGCTGACCCTGTCATTTTTAACCTTAACATAGAAGACGACACGTGTTATATGGATTATCCTGCCAGAAGACATAGAATGCCGTCACGTCATGTCACATGTACGATAACTCAATCTGAAGTGAAAATATCTGAAGTTTCCCCAGACGATATATACCTTTTTGAGATATATGACGAATCCGGTATCTGTGTGGGTGCTTTTAGCGATGCTGAAAGTTTCACGGACTTCTTCTTTTCGCGTACCGGAACGTCAGAAGTGCGTTTTCACACATCACAACATGTATTCAGAGGTTACACCTCACTATAATTATTTATTAACCATCAAAACCAATGATTATGGAAAAAAGCAAAATTCAAAAATTTGTTGAAGGACTCGCGAACTCGGAATTGACCGATTCACAGCAGAGTGTAGTGCTAAGTACTGACGAGTCGCTCATAGGCGCTGCTATCAATCCCGGATGTAGCAATTCCTCAGCAGATGCATGTGAAGGCGAAAATAACAAATGCACAAACTATGGGTCTGCTTGCAAGTACGGTTACAATATGGAATGTAAAAATAGCAATAAGCCCAATCCCGGCGATTTAACCCCCGGACAGTCTCAGATAGGAAATGCAGAAAAGCCCTGAAGTGTACAAACTTAGTATTTTTACGTCAGTTCTTCCCGTCAGCGAGGGCCATTGGATTGTCTATAACTCATTTACCGACAAGTTTATGGTGGTCCGTCGCTGCGGGGAGCTGAATGCCCGTCAGTTACCCGACATTCCGGAGCTGCGTGAAAATCTGATTGCTGCAGGAGCGATTGTGAAGGATAACGTGGATGAGAATCTCATGCTCCGCGAGCGTCTGAACTCCATAACCGACAACGACCGCTGCTTTCAGCTTCATGTTAATCCAACGCTTGGCTGTAATTTCAGGTGCTGGTACTGCTACGAACAGCACGACGGCATGCCGATGATGGACAATGCCACTCTTCAGGCCCTGTTCCGGCTGGTAGAAAACAAGCTTGGAGAGATGAATGACCTGAAAGAACTGAGCCTTTCGTTTTTAGGAGGCGAGCCGCTGCTTGGCTATGACAGGATAGTGCGGCCGCTTATAGAGTTCTGCTCCGTGGAGTGCGGCAGGCGCGGCATTGAACTGCGGGTACATTTCACCACCAACGGCTTTCTGCTCAACCCCGCGCGGGTGGAGTATCTGGCACGGTACAAAGCCACGTTCCAGATCACGCTCGACGGCGACCGCCATACCCACGACACAGTGCGTTTCACTTCCGGCGGCAAGGGATCCTACGATACGATCATGCGCAACATCACAAAACTCGCCGATGCCGGATGCCATGTGATAATGCGTATAAACTACACCGCCGCAAACCTTGCGTCAGTGCGCTGCATCCCCGATGATATGAGAAGCATGGCCGAGGAATCGCGCAAGAACATACGCGTAGACCTGCAGAGAGTATGGCAGGACTCTACCGCCGACGTAGATGAGCTGTCCGGTGAGATTGAATCGTTGGCCGACAGGTTCACAGAGTGCGGACTGGCTGTGAGCGACCATGAATTATGGAACAACTCGCTGAGCCCCTGCTATGCCGACTATCGCCACCAGATGCTGATAAATTACAACGGTGACGTGTTCAAATGCACTGCCCGCGATTTCTCGGAGGCCAACAGTCTGGGGCATCTCACCCCCTCAGGGGAGATAAAATGGAAAAAGAATATGCCCGAGGATTATCTGACGCTGAAACTTTCAAGGCCCGGGTGCCGGGAATGCCGCATTGCTCCGCTGTGCGGGAGCGGATGCTGCCAGAAAAACCGGGAGACTCCTGCCGACTGCGGATGTATGCTCGGCTACACCGAGCAGGCCAAGGACGAGCGGATACTCAAGCGCTTCGAACGCGCTTTTGTGGTTCCGGCTTCGGTGGCCCGTTAAAAATAATGGTCATTTCACCCCGGATATTTTTGATATCCGAATTATATAGATAACTTTACTTTCCCGAATAACACAAAGACTTAACAACTTATGAAAAATTACAGGCGAATTCTTGCGATGTTTGCGGCGGTTGTGTCGGCCATGACCCTCTATGGTCTGGATCTGAAAGGAAGAATACTGACTCCCGACAATGAGCCGGTGGATTATGCCATAGTGTCGGCTTTCGCGCTCCCCGACTCCACATTCATAGCGATGACAAATTCCGACGCAAATGGAAATTTCATACTCACGGTGCCCGATGCCAAAGCCACTGCCGCCTTTCTGCGTGTGGAAGCCATGGGCCATATCCCTTTGACCGTATCTGACATCAATAATATATCATCGCTTGTAATGACGCCGGCGTCGAAGAATCTCGAGGGCGTGACGGTATCGGCCAGACGCTCGCCGGTGAAGGCTGAGGCAGGCCGCTTTTTCTATGACCCCTCCGAACTCCGCGATGAGACCAACGATGCCATAGGCGTGCTTGAGCGTATGCCGCTGGTTACGTTTCGGGACAACTCCGCAAAGATATTCGGCCGCGGCGAAGCCACGATATATATCAACGGACGGCCACCGCGCATGCCAAGATCCGCGCTGATGCAATACCTGCGCACGGTGCGGCCGGCCAACATCAAGAAAGTGGAAGTTATAGTCAATCCAGGAGCCTCGTTCGGCTCAGGTGTCAATGGCATAATCAACCTCATAATCGATAATCCTTACGAGGGTTTCCTCAGTTCAACCGGCATAAGTGCCAGATATGATGAAGAGCGCGTGTCTCCGCAGATAAGCACGTGGCTCGGATATTCCAAAGGAAAATTCAACATGTCGGTGGCTCCATTCCTTACAATGAGCAATTCCTATAGGCGCAACAGGGTGATAAACGAATTTTTCGAAAGCGGCGTTACCCGCAACGTAATCACCGAGCAAGGTAATAAAAATCTGACAGCCGGCGGAAGTCTGGACATGGACTATAACTTCTCGAGCAAATTCTGGCTCGGGGCCAACCTGGCACTCGCGGGAATGCACAACAAGACCACGGGCGCCACCGACGGCTTGCAGACGGACGCCGCGGGGATTGAGTCGCGCATAGAGGGCACAATGCGGTCGGAAACGCCATTTTCGGGCCCGATCGTGTCCACAGGCATATACAGCGAATGGCGACCGGCCGCTCACTCGGTGATAAAACTGTCGGGAGGCTACTACACTTCAATCGACAAATACGAGGCTACCAACGAATTCAACGGTGTGGAATCGCACGAACGCAGCCGTGCGGACAACTCCGTGGCCGCAGGCTCCCTGAAATACAGCTACGAAACCGAGGCATTGGGCACAATCAACGCCGGATATGCCGTTGACCGCTCGGTGAACGATATGTCAGATCTTAGCGGCGCCAATTCCATTGCCGAGATCATGAACGCCCTGTATGCCGAATACAGCAAGTCGTTCGGACGGGTATCCGTCGATGCCGGTCTGCGGTGTGAGGGCCTCAACCGCCACTCAATGTGGGGAGATGCCGGCTCTTATCGCTATAACCGTTGGGAATGGTATCCGTCGGCCAGCGTGAACTGGAATCCGGGCAAACTGGACCAGAGCATATCGCTGAGTTACCGCCGGACATCCAACCGCACACCGTTCCATTACTTCAACCCGGTGAAACAGTTTACATCGGAGTATGCCTACACCTGCGGCAACCCGTATCTGAAGCCATCTTCCACTAATTGGCTGATGCTGTATTACAATATATTCGGTTCGCTCACTTTCTCAAGCTACTATATATGGGGCGGCGGTGTGACGCAGTTTGTGCGTGATGACGGCAACTACACCGTGACCAGCTATATCAACACGGATACAGACAAATCTCTGCGTCTGAGTATGCAGTACACCCGCAAAGTGCTGCCGTTCCTCAGGGTCAAGGTAGCGTCGGGAGTCAATAAAGACAAATATACCGCCTATATTTTTGATGACATGGTGAAGACGGCAGGATGGACATGGGACTACGACGCCTATCTTTTCTTTATCTTCCCGAAACGTTACGGTCTCAGCGCCAATGTTACATATAGTGGCTACTCGCCTAAGGAATATCTGGATGGAAATACCCGGTGGGTACACAATCTGAGTGCCTCCATAGAGAAGACATTTGCCAACTTAGGGCAGATAAGGCTCTATGTGGGTGATATTCTGGGGCGCGGCTATTTCAGCAACCGCCATTACCGCGACGAGACGTCGGCCTACAGCACGCGTCGAGTGGGCGGCCTCCATCCGGACGTGACGCTGAGCGTGCGGTTCTATTTCGGCAAGACCACCATCAACCGCACCCGCTATATGTCAAGCGACGAAATAAACCGTAAGACCGCACGCTGAACCACCCTCCCATGCGCAAAGGCAGAATCTACGGCTATCAGCAGCTGGAGCAGTCGGACTGCGGCATAACCTGCGTGAGAATCATAGCCCGCTATTTCGGCTACCGCTACACACCGGCTTTTCTCCGGGGGCTGAGCGACAGCAGCCGGCTTGGAATCTCGATAAAGGACATGACGCAGACTTTCGCCGGAATTGGCTTCAGGGCCATACCGGTGCGCATCGGCATTGACAAACTCAGCGAGATGCCGCTGCCGGCTATTCTGTACTGGAACCAGAATCACTTCATAGTGCTCTACAGAATAAGCAAGGGGCGCTATCATATAGTGGATCCCGGTTCAGGAAAGACAAGTTTCCGCCGGAGTGATATCGAGACCTACTGGCTCTCGGGAAGCAACACGGGACTGGCAATACTGGCGGAGCCCGACCCCGAGGCAAAGCCGGTGGAGTGTCCGCGTGAAAAATCGGTAAGCGCCATAGCCACTCTGCTGCGCCTCTTCGGCCAATGTCTGGGGAATAACCGGAAGCCGTTTGCCGCCGTCATGATGCTTTCCCTGATATCGATGTGTGCCGACATAGCAATGCCGCTTATATTCCAGCAGACGGTTGATACGGGCATATCCACAGGCGATATCGGGCTCGTGTGGCTTCTGGCGCTGATGCAGGTGATGATATTCATAGGCAATTTCATGTCGTCGGCGGCATTGCAGTATGTCATAACCCGGCTGGGACTCAGCCTGGGTATAAGCATGATGAACGAGTATCTGAGCCGGTTGCTGTCGATGTCCATGTCTTTTTTCGCGCGCAAGGTGAGCTCGGACCTCATTCAGAAAATACATGACCAGGAACGTATCAAAGACTTCATGGTGAGCATGCCGGGAATGCTGTTCACCACGGCTCTGTCGATGATAGTATTTTCGGCTATGCTGGCATATTATTGTTTGCCGGCGCTTCTGATTATGACCGGCGCCACCCTGCTGGGAATAATGTGGAACAACGCATTTCTGCGACATACGCGCGAGATTGACTTCTCCCGGTTCTCGGCGCTGTCGAAAAGCCGCAACCACGTATATGAAATTGTCAACGGTATCGCCGAAATAAAAATAAACGGAGCTGAGGAAATGAGGCTGGGAGTATGGCGCAGACTGCAGCTGAAAATACGCGATCTGTCAGTGAGGGCGCTGAAAATCGAGCTTCTTTCGTCGGGAGGCACGTCGCTGATAACCAAGCTGCAGGACGTATGCATCACAGGTATCTGCGCTACAATGGTTATCCGTGGAGAAATGACCATAGGCATGATGATGACCGTGGGGTACATAACAGGGCGCCTTGCAATACCGTTTGCAAATGTGGTAAGTATGTGCCGCAGTGTCCAGAAAACCACGATGGCTGTGGAGCGCGTGGACGAAGTGATGAACCACACTCCGGTGCGTCCCGCCGATACGGCCTGCATGCCGCCGGCCGACATAACGCTAAGAAACGTATGGTTCAGATATCCGGGGTCACAAAACCCAGATGTGCTCCGGCACGTGTCGCTCTCCATCAGGAAAGGCTCCACAATAGCAATAGTAGGAGCCAGCGGCGGGGGCAAGACCACGCTGATAAAAATAATACTCGGTCTTTTTATGCCTCACACCGGCGAGGTGGAAATCGGGGGGCGACCACTTACAGCCGACAATGCCGGAGCATGGATGAAAAACTGCGCCGCAGTGATGCAGGACGGCATAATATTTTCCGGCACGATATTATCGAACATAGCCATATCTGATGAACATCCCGATATGGCAAAAGTGCAGGAGGCAATAGAAACTGCCTGCCTCGACAGTTTCATAGCCAATCTTCCCATGGGGCTGATGACGCGCATAGGAGTGGCAGGAATAGAACTGAGCGGCGGCCAGAAGCAGAGGCTGCTGGTGGCGCGTGCCGTTTATCGCAATCCCGGTGTGCTGATACTCGACGAGGCCACCTCATCGCTCGACGCCGAAAATGAGGCCTCGATAGTGCGCAATATCAACCGTTTCAAGCAGGGACGCACTGTGATTATCGTGGCCCACCGGCTCAGCACCGTAAAAAACGCCGACAGAATAATCTTCCTCAGAAACGGCGAGATTATAGAGACCGGCACCCACCGGGAGCTTGTGGACTATGGAGGCGGTTATTTCCAGCTGATTTCAAACCAGCTCGAAATAGCCAATTAATAAGCCTCCCGACACCCTCAAAACATCTCGCCTTAAATAAAAGCACGTAATTTGCGGGAATTTGTGAAGGCTTAACTATAGGAAGTTGGGATGGGAATGATTTTTGATGTAAATTTGCATTCTGCAAGGCCTACGGGGTTTGCAGATGACCAGTTCACATTCATAGAATCACAGATGATTGCATTGCGCGGTATCACCAAGAAGTTCGACTCCCTGCAGGTGCTCAAAGGCATCGACCTCGACATAGCACGTGGCGAGGTAGTGTCTATTGTAGGGCCCAGCGGTGCGGGCAAGACCACGCTGCTGCAGATCATGGGTTCGCTCGAGCGTCCCGATTCAGGGTCGGTGGCCTATGACGGCGAGGAGATATTCCTGCTGAACGACAATAAGCTGGCCCGCTTCCGAAACCGCAACATAGGTTTCGTGTTCCAGTTCCATCAGCTTCTGCCGGAGTTCACCATGCTTGAAAACGTGGCTATGCCGGCGCTGATAGGCGGGAAATCCCGAAAGGAAGCCTTTGCCGAAGCAATACGCCTGATAGAGTATCTGCATCTGGAAGATCGCGCCGCCCACAGGCCCGCAGAGCTTTCGGGCGGAGAGCGGCAGAGGGCGGCAGTGGCGAGAGCGCTCGTTAACAACCCGCGCGCCGTGCTTGCCGACGAACCTTCCGGAAGCCTCGACAGCCACAACCGCGAGGAGCTCCACAGGCTTTTCTTCGACCTGCGACGCGATTTCGGTCATACGTTTGTAATTGTGACTCATGACGAATCACTGGCGCGCCGCGCCGACCGCATGATCACAATCCGCGACGGGGCCGTGACCGACATCACTGTCAGAACCGATGTTGAATAATCACATAACACCAATACAACCATAAACACCAATTCACAATTTAATTACGTCCTATTATCTATGAAAAAAATCATCAGTACATTCGCGATTTTCATCTGTGCCCTTATTCCGGCGGTGATGTTCACTTCCTGCCTTGACAATGACGACGAGGGCAAGAACCAGATACTCACAAGCAATTTCGTGACCTATGAGGGTATGATAGGTGGCAAACCTGTGTTCACCTACATCAATCCCAAGACTCAGGCTACCGTGACCCTTACCGGAGATCTTACCGACCTCAAGAATGTGAACGAAGGCGACCGTTGCTTCCTCACCTATTATCTTCCCGCCGGAGTTCCCGAGGATGCTTTCACCAATTCGCAGATAAAGATCATGCAGCTTGTGGTGGCTCTCACAGCCCGGCTCGAGGAAGGTCAGGCCATGCAGGAAAACGCTATTCCCGGTCTTGATCTCAATCTCCGCACGCTGTTTATCAACGGCTATTACCTTAATCTGCTCGCAAATTCATATTTCAGCGACAAGCCTGAATTCACTATCTCTTACGTGCCCGAATCCATTGCGACCGGCACCGCCGAGATCTATATCACTTTCAATGCCGAGAGAAATGATGCAGCACGCAATCTCGATGTGCCCGCATCGTTCAACATCGCTCAGATCTGGAACAATCCCAATGTAACCGCCATCAACGTGCATCTGCGCAATTCCAATTCCACTCTCGGTTCCTCACCATTCCTGATTAAAAAAGCAAACTGAATCTGAATATGGAAAAAAACAATAAGAACCCCAACGAGATTAAAATCGAAGTACGCCCCGAAGTAGCTTGCGGCACATACTCCAACCTTGCTCTGGTGAGCCACAGCCCTAATGATTTCTTTGTAGATTTCATTATCGTCACTCCCAACTCTCCTGTGGCACAGGTGCAGTCGCGCATTATCCTCACCCCCGAGAATGCCAAGAACCTGGTTCACGCCCTTGCCGAGAATGTGGCGCGCTATGAGGCTACATTCGGTGAAATCAAGCAGCGCGTTCCCCGCCAGCAGAACCCCCAGGGAGGAATACCCAATCCCTTCTCCGGCCCGGCAAACGCCTGATATTTTCTTACAGACCCTGCAGACAGGTTCCCACTCCTAATTCCGCTCAAAAATGAAACCCAACAATTTCACCATCTACAATTCGCTTTCGCGAAAGAAAGAACTCTTCCGTCCCGTCCACCCCGGAAGGGTGGGAATGTATGTGTGCGGTCCTACCGTATATGGCGACGGGCATCTGGGACACGCCCGTCCCGCCATTACTTTCGATGTGCTTTTCCGCTATCTGAACCATCTCGGCTATAAGGTGCGCTACGTGCGCAACATCACCGATGTGGGTCATCTCGAACACGATGCCGACAGCGGCGAAGACAAGATAGCCAAGAAAGCCCGCCTTGAACAGCTCGAGCCTATGGAGGTGGTGCAGTATTACCTCAACCGCTACCATCATGATATGGAGCGGCTGAATGTGCTTCCTCCGTCGATCGAGCCTCATGCCTCGGGCCATATTATCGAACAGATAGAGTATATCAAGAAAATCATGGAGAGCGGTTACGCCTACGAAAGCCACGGCTCCGTATATTTCGACGTGCCCAAATATAACCGCGACCATAATTACGGCAAGCTGTCAGGACGCAACATCGACGAGCTTCTCGCCACAACCCGCGACCTCGACGGCCAGGAGGAGAAACATAATCCGGCCGACTTTGCCCTGTGGAAAAAAGCCTCGCCCGAACACATCATGCGCTGGCCCTCGCCCTGGAGCGACGGTTTCCCCGGATGGCACCTCGAGTGCTCCACCATGGGTGAGAAATATCTTGGTGTGCCATTCGACATCCATGGCGGCGGAATGGACCTCAAGTTCCCTCACCACGAATGCGAAATAGCGCAGTCGGTGGCCCATAACGGCAGCGATACCGTGAATTACTGGATGCACAACAACATGATTACCATCGACGGCAAGAAGATGGGAAAATCGCTGGGCAATTTCATAACGCTCGAACAGTTCTTCAACGGAGATCATCCTCTGTTGGCGCAACCCTATTCGCCCATGACCATCCGCTTCTTCATCCTCCAGGCCCATTATCGCGGAACGGTCGATTTCAGCAACGAGGCTCTGCAGGCGTCTGAAAAAGCGCTTCAGCGCATGCTCGAAGGCTATCGCCGTCTGCAGTCGCTCAAGCCTTCGGATGTCTCCACCGTAAGCGTGCAACCCATTGTGGATGCCTGCTATGAGGCTCTCGACGACGACCTGAACACTCCCGTGGTCATCGCCAACCTTTTCGAGGCATGCAGCATCGTCAACAAGATAAACGACGGCACAGAGAAAGCCACACAGGCCGACATCGACCTGCTCCGTACGCTTTTCGACACATTCCTTGTGGATATTCTCGGCATCCGTGTGGAGACTGCCGGTGCGGCCGACGACGGTACCGACATGAAGCCTTTTGAAGGCGCCGTTGACCTCCTGCTCGAGATGCGCGCCAAAGCCAAGGCCGAGAAAGACTGGACCACCAGCGACCTCATCCGCGACCGTCTTGACGCCATAGGCTTTGACGTGAAGGATACCAAAAACGGTTTTGAGTGGAGCGTAAAAAAGTAACGCTGCCGTCCTCTTATGACAAAGAACGTTCTTAAAGCTCATGCAGCCATTCTTATGGCCAATCTCTGCTGGGGCATAAATTCCCCGGTCACGAAATCGGTCCTGATGGAAGGCGGCATAAGTCCCATAGCGCTGAGCGCCATCCGTATAGGTGGCGCTTCGCTGCTTTTTCTGCTTCTCGGGATGTTTCTTCCGCAGTCAGTGGCCCCGCGCGAGAAGATAGCGCGCGCCGATATGTGGAAAATAGTGGCTGCGTCGGTGCTGATGATCAGCGCCAACCAGGGCCTCTACATCATAGGCATAGGATTCACCAATCCCATCGACTCGGCCGTGATGTGTTCCGTAACTCCCCTTCTCACCATGATTCTTGCCGCATGGCTGCTCCATTATCCCGTTACGCGGCTGAAACTTCTCGGTGTTGTCATGGGAATGGCCGGTGTGATAATGCTCGTATGGGGCAACCGGGCCGGTGCCACGGCACCCAATCCCGTGCTCGGCGACCTGTTGTGTCTGGGAGCGCAGATGGCCGCAGCTCTCTACTATGTGCTTTTCATGGGACTTATAGAGCGCTATCATCCCTTCACGCTCATGAAGTGGATGTTTTATATCTCTGCCCTCACCTACGTGCCGCTATGTCTTCCGGAACTTATTGATGCCGATTATGCGGCCGTTTCCGTAAGCGGCTGGGGTGGAATCGCATTCATTATCGTATTCGCCACCGTTCTCTCCTACCTCGCTATCCCCTACGCTCAGCGCTGGCTTAGGCCTACGGTGGTGAGCATCTACAATTATCTCCAACCCGTGGCGGCGGCCGTAGTAGCCGTGTGGATTGGAGTGGGAAGTCTCAGCGCCGCCAAACTCGCCGCCATCGCCCTGATTTTTGTGGGTGTATATTTCGTAACCGCTGGTACCAGAGGCTCACACAGTACTAAGCCTACTCCTTGATGCCGTAGGCAAGGTCGCCCGCGTCGCCCAGACCCGGCACTATATATGAATGTGAGTTGATTTCGTCGTCTACAGCTGCTACCCACACCGTGGTACGTTCGTCGGGAAAAGTGTTTTTTACATATTCAATGGCCTGACGTGAGGCAATCACCGATGCCACATGCACCTTGGCAGGAGTACCTTTGGTGAGGAGTGCGCGATAGCTCAGTTCCATCGATGCGCCAGTGGCAAGCATCGGGTCGGCTATTATCAGTGTCTTTCCGTCGAGTTTCGGAGAAGCAAGATATTCTATGAACACATCGAAATTCTCCTTTTCCTTGTATTTTCTGTAGGCCGATACAAAGGCATTCTGGCTATGGTCGAATATATTGAGGAACCCTTTATGGAAAGGAACGCCCGCGCGGAAAATCGTGGCGAGAACCACATCCTCGTCGAGCACCGGACTCATGCACGGGGCCAGAGGCGTCTCAATCTCCTCCATCCGGTAGCGCATGGTCTTACTTATCTCATAGGCCATAATCTCGCCTATGCGTTCCAGATTGGCGCGGAACCGAAGCATATCCGTCTGCTTGTTCACGTCGCGTAATTCTGTCATATACTGTCCGATGATACTCGGCGTCTGAGCGAAATCTATTACTTCCATCGTGCTGTTTGTTTATTCAGAGCAAAGATAAAACAATTATCAGTGCAGTAAGTGCAAAAACGCTCTAAAATATTCGCCGGGGGTTTCAATGGCGGGTTATGCGGCGGATGTTAGCGGCGCTCAGTGCCATGATTTCCTGGGAGGAGCTTCCGCGGGCGTCGGCTACGCGCGCGGCTACCTCAGATATGTCAACAGGAGCGTCATCCGTTTCGATGAAGAGGCTTTCTTCCGGAATCATCGCAGTGGTGAGAGGGTTAAAACGATAGCCGAGTGATATTTTCAGTCCGCGTCTGAGAAGCTGTCGGCATAGCTGGGGACTTCCGCGGAATCCGTGGACAATCCATGGTGTTTCCGGCCGCAGAAGGCGTTGCTGCTCCAGAAGAGCGTCCCAGGCTTTCACGCAGTGTATTATGAGCGGTTTTCCGAGTCTTTCGGCAAGGAGTGTCTGATGGTGGAATACCTTTGTCTGTATGTCAGCCGAAGGGCCGCGCAGAGTGTCGAATCCGGCCTCACCTATCGCTACCACCCGCGGGTCGGTGGCAAGCTCGTCGAGAAGTTCTATCCGATTCTCTGATGCATGCCAGGGGTGTATGCCTACGCTCTGGAGCTGCGGCGCATCGAGCAGCGTGAACGTGGCCGAACGGTCGGTTATGGCCGCGAGCGATGGGGCATGTGAATGTAGATTGCAGACCATGGAAAAACGCACAGAACACCGCTTTCACGGCACCGGATCATAACCTGAGCCTCCCCACGGATGGCAGCGCAATATGCGGCGCAGTGCCAGCCACATTCCTTTTAAGGGACCGTGTTTCATGATGGCCTCGATGGCATACTGGCTGCATGTGGGCGTGAAACGGCATACCGCCGGAAACATCGGCGATATGCACAGTTGATAAAATCTTATGGGGAGAATCAGCAGGCGTCGCAGCATTGTCTGATACGATCCATTATGCGCCGTACGGAGCGGCAGGCGTCGTCATATGATGTCAGTTTGTCGGCCACATACACAAAGGCTATGTCCACGCCCAGCCGGCCGTCGGCCGGGCGGTCGGTAAGTCGGTAGGCCTCGCGCATGAGCCTGCGCATCCTCACGCGGTCCACGGCATGGCGCATCCGCTTCTTGGGCACGGATATCAGGAATTTGTTGAAGTGTCTGCCGTCATCTTCCGGTCGGCGCCACACTGCTCTCCACGGATAGGCCATGACTGACCGGCCGGGATGCTGCTTGCGGGCTTCCGGGCTGAAGAGAGATTCGATGGCTGTCAGGCTACAGAGTTTCTCGCACTTATATAGCCTGTTACCCTTCAACGCTGCTTTTTGCGGGTGTTTCAAGGTTTTCGCTCAGGAACAAGTCGAGAGCGGCTGTCATTGACGGCGCTTTTACCGACGGTGCCTCCATGTCAAGACGCAACCCGGCATCTTTCACTGCCTGTGCTGTGGTAGCGCCGAAGCAACCTATCTGTATTTCGTCCTGCTTGAATTCGGGGAAATTCTTCAGAAGCGATTTGATTCCTGAAGGGCTGAAGAAGAGAAGCATGTCGTAATCGAAAGGCTCGTCGGGACCGAAGTCATTGCTTACCGTGCGGTACATAATGGCTTTTGTGTAGTTGATATTGTTGGCGTCGAGCACATTGGTGTCGTCCTTATGCACATCGCTCACGGCAAAGAGATATTTCTCCTTGTTATGCTTCAGCAGGAAGGGCACCAGATCGTCGAGTTTGCCGGTGGTGCCGTGGAAAATCTTGCGTTTACGGTACACTATATACTTCTGCAGATAGAGGGCAATCGACTCTGTGGTGCAGAAATACTTCATAGTGTCGGGAATAGCGATTCGCATCTCCTCGCAGAGACGGAAAAAATGGTCAATCGCAGTCCTTGCCGTGAATATCACGGCCGTAAAATCGGAAATAGCTATTTTCGACTGACGGAATTCCTTGGCGGTGAGACCCTCCACTTTTATGAAAGGTCGGAAATCAATCTGTATGCCGTACTTTTCGGCTATTTCATAGTAAGGTGACTTATCGGATGCGGGCTTGGGTTGTGATACTAGAACTTTCTTAACTTTCACGTCAGACAATAATTAAAATATGCTTTACATAAAATTACAGAGAAAGAAAATTCCTCGTCCGCAGACAAGGATAGGGATAATTTCCAGGCTGCAAAGGTACAAAATAAAGTAGAATAACGAGAATACATTCTCGTAAAAAATTCTAAATCCCTTGATTATGAATATCACACGCGATGTAATATACAGCAATAGCCCGATAGCGCAGAGCGTGCCGGATATGTTGGGATTGAAGAGCGACAGCAGCGCTGGTACCGCCATAAATATCCCCAGAAACGACTGGGAGGCATTGAAGCCGCGTATCCACTGCGTGCGCCCTGCGTTGCCTGTAAAAGCAAAGCCAACAGTCTGGTAAGCAATCAGCTGGAATAAGTAAAGCAATATTGCCGCTCCGCTCAGAGAAGCTATGCTCACGAAGCTACCGGGAGTGGGGATGCCTGCGGTCTGAAGGGCCGCGTAAGCCATTATGCCTTCGCAAAGGCATGTCAGAAGCAGAAGCGAGATCATCACGCGTTCCTCTCCCACGGTATGCTCGTCGAAAACGTTGTCGCGTGCGCGCACGCTGAACAGATTCTGCCATACCACTTTTAAGTAAGATGAGAAATGGTGGAAGTTGACCGCTATTATCAGGAATACCGCCAGTACCATACTCATCACCCCCGTGTCGTACCCTGGCAGCGGATGTCGGGGAATGGCTTCGAGCCCGCGTGTGTAAGGCACCACTCCGGTGTGTACACCCGGGATGGCCACCGTGGTCGGTGCCTCATCGAAAGAGCATTCATGGTCCTCACCGGCGTGTGGCTGTACGGCTACCGCCACGGGTGCGGCCGCTATGGAGTCAGTCGGTGTAATTGGAGCGTATGGCATCAGTGGATTTTCTGGGGAAAGGTGGAGATGTCAACGGGTTTGAGAGCCAATTCTATGGCTTCCCGGGGTGTGGAGGCCACGTCCCACAGCGCGGCGTGTGCCTCAAACATGAATCCTTCGGCTATGGCGCGGGAAAGCATCTGAAGCATCGGGTCGTAATAACCGCGGGTGTTGAGTATCACCACCCGTCCGCGGAACAATCCCAGCTGACGCCATGTGATTATCTCCATCAGTTCCTCGAAGGTTCCGCATCCGCCGGCACACGCTATTGCGGCCATGCTCATGGAGGCCATGGCGCGTTTGCGCGAGTGCATGCCGTCGGTCACTATTACTTCCGAAAGATCCGGGTGCTGCCACGAGTTTTTCATCATGAATTCCGGAAGCACTCCTATGGTCTTCCCTCCCTCGGCCATGGCACCCTCTATGGCGGCCTTCATAATGCCGGCTTTGCCGCCGCCACACACCAGCGGATGACCCGAAAGGGCTATCAGTCGGCCGAGCTGCCGCCCGTCGTCGGTGTAACAAGGATCGATTATGTTGCTTGAAGCGCCATACACGCATATGGCGTCCGTAGTCTTATTTTCCATAATAGGGTAGGTTTGAACCGCAAAATTACAAAAATTTACCGGGCCTGCGGCAGTGTTGCCCCATTTATTGTCTTACCGCCCCCAAATCGTCCGGCAGGCTCTAATGGTTGTCCCACAGGCTGTAAAGGTTATTTATGGCCACGTTGTTAAGAAATCTCGTGATTCTTGTCTATATTTGCAGCCTAAAATTTAGAGATATGTCGACTTACAACGAAACTAAACGCACAAAAGTGACCACCGCCACTCTTCTTGAGATGAAGCGTAACGGTGAGAAGATAGCAGCTCTTACATCCTACGATTACACAATGGCCTCGATTGTTGACGCGGCCGGCGTTGACTTCATACTGGTGGGTGACTCGGCATCCAATGTGATGCTCGGTAACGAAACCACCCTCCCCATTACTCTGGACGACATGATAACCTTCGCAAAAGGCGTGGTGCGCGGCGCGCGGCGCGCTTTCGTGGTGGTTGACCTGCCTTTCGGCACATATCAGGGCGACGCTCTGCAGGCCTACCATTCGGCAGTGCGCGTAATGCGCGAGACCGGAGCCGCTGCTGTGAAGCTCGAGGGCGGCAAGGAAATACTTCCTTCCATAGAGAAGATACTTTCGGCAGGCATACCGGTGGTAGGCCATCTGGGACTCACGCCTCAGTCCATAAATAAGTTCGGTGGCTACGGTCTCCGCGCCAAGGAGGATGCCGAGGCCCAGCGTCTGATCGACGACGCCCACCTGCTCGACGACGCCGGCG
>OLWA01000493.1_pt1 | contig 49163 bp, 44 predicted proteins | sample 1673251 | NCBI WGS metagenome assembly OLWA01 (sample SAMEA3178937, study PRJEB25190) | human gut metagenome | biome: human gut; feature: human-associated habitat; material: faeces | place: Austria | collected 2013 | reverse complement strand
TCGTAAATCCTAGCATAGTTTTATACGGACAGATAAAAGCCATATTTGTATATATCGAATTAACGTATGGGAAAAGGAGAAGATAAATATGTACAAATTTGTATTGAAAAAAGATGTGGCATTTCGTATAAGATATTTGGGGGAAACAAAACCAGATGAAATTATCATAATTCATTATAGAGATGAGCAAAACACATTAATTCAAAAGTAGGACGTGGCAGTTAGTTTCCATAAAGTTTGAGGTTACGATTTTATGGCATAGCAAAGCTAACGTAAGTCCAAAACTTACGAAATCATAAGACTATGAGAAATTTTTAATCAAGCAATTCGTTTTATTGCTTTTAGTTTGCGATAAGACTGACCAGAATGGCTAGTGATTACGGCAACGGCAACTGCTAGTAAACTGATATGGGCAAGTGTGTTTAAGTTTGTAACAGATGCTTTATTTCTTACCCACATCCGCTCTTGACCAGTATTTTTAAAACGCGAATTATAGCGTTCACATTCTGTGCGGAGTGAATAATTACTTTCAAAATATTTGCTGTCCCTATCAATGGAAAGTCTTAAATCATCAGGAATGGTGAGATATTTCGTACAGCCACGATGCTTTTTACCATTATAGAAATTTGGAAAGATGTTCAAGAGTGTCAATGAGGCTATTCTCGCTTATGAGAATCAGGCTCTTACACTTCATTCAAGAATTAAGGTATATGTTGAGAAGCAGATGCCGGATGGAACGGTTAAGAGCGGTATCGTAGAGTCCACTCTCGGACGTTTCATATTCAATGAGATTCTTCCACAGGATCTTGGATTTGTAGACAGAAGCATTCCTGAGAACGAGCTCAAGCTTGAGGTGGATTTCCATGTAGGAAAGAAGGGCTTGAAGCAGATTCTTGAGAAGGTTATCAATACTCATGGAGCCACTAAGACAGCCGAGGTTCTCGACTCTATAAAGGCAATGGGTTATAAGTACTCAACAAGAGCTTCCATGACCGTATCAATTTCTGATATGACCGTGCCGGCACAGAAGAAGCAGATGCTTGCAGATGCCGAGGCTACAGTTGAGAAGATTATGAAGAACTTCCGTCGTGGTCTTATCACAGAGGAAGAGCGTTACAAGGAAGTTGTAGAGACATGGAAAAAGACGGATGAGGAACTCACAGATGCGCTTTTATCAGGTCTTAACAAATACAACAACATCTTTATGATGGCTGATTCCGGAGCCCGTGGTTCTAATCAGCAGATTAAGCAGTTAGCAGGTATGCGTGGACTCATGGCGGATACATCAGGTCGTACCATTGAGCTTCCTATCAAGTCTAACTTCCGTGAGGGTCTTGATGTACTCGAGTACTTCATTTCTGCACACGGTGCCAGAAAGGGTATGTCCGATACCGCTCTTAGAACAGCGGATTCAGGATACCTTACAAGACGTCTTGTAGACGTATCACAGGAGCTTATTGTACGTGAAGTGGATTGTGCTGAGAACAGGGCTGAGATTCCGGGTATGTATGTTGAAGCATTCATGGATGGCAAGGAGGAGATTGAGAGCCTTAAGTCCAGAATTACAGGCAGATACCTTGCAGAGGACATTGTAGATCCTAAGACAGGTGAGGTTGTTGTTGCAGCTAACCACATGGTTACACCTAAGAGAGCTTCCGCTATCGTTAAGACAGGTGTTGACAGAGTTAAGATTAGAACAATTCTTACATGTAGATCACATTCCGGTATTTGTGCTAAGTGTTATGGTGCGAACATGGCTACAGGTCAGGCAGTTCAGGTCGGTGAGGCAGTTGGTATCATCGCTGCCCAGTCAATCGGTGAGCCTGGTACACAGCTTACCATGAGAACCTTCCACAGTGGTGGTGTTGCCGGTGATGATATTACACAGGGTCTTCCTAGAGTTGAGGAGCTTTTCGAGGCTCGTAAACCAAAGGGACTTGCAATCATTGCTGAGGGCGCCGGTGTGGTAAGCATTCGTGATGAGAAGAAGAAGAGAGAAGTTATTATCACCAATAATGAGACGGGTGAAGCTAAGAACTATCTCATTCCGTTTAATTCAAGAATTAAGCCTGAAATAGAGGATGGCAGGTACATTGAGGCAGGTGATGAGCTGACAGAAGGTAGTGTTAACCCACATGATATCCTTAAGATCAAGGGTGTGCGTGCAGTTCAGGATTATATTCTCCGTGAAGTTCAGCGAGTATATCGTCTTCAGGGTGTTGATATCAATGATAAGCACGTTGAGGTTATTGTTCGTCAGATGTTAAAGAAGGTTCGTATTGAGACACCTGGTGATTCAGAGTACCTTCCGGGTATGACAGCAGATACACTTGAGTTCAACGAGACATGTGAGAAGCTTTTAGAGGCAGGTCAGGAGCCGCCAACGGCTACTCAGATACTTCTTGGTATCACTAAGTCTTCACTTGCAACCAACTCATTCTTATCAGCAGCTTCCTTCCAGGAGACAACAAAGGTTCTCACAGAGGCAGCTATCAATGGTAAGGTTGATCCGCTTATCGGTCTTAAGGAGAACGTTATCATTGGTAAGCTGATTCCGGCAGGAACAGGTATGAAGAGATATCGTTCGGTTAAGCTCACTACAGATACGGTAGAAGAGTTAAATGTATCCGAAGATGGTGAATTTTCACTTGGTGAGGATAATGATGACGTTGTAGTAACCGAGAACTTAGGTTCAGAGGAGTAGATATAGCTATAAATAAAAGTGGGGACATCTTTTCCGGTGCCCCCGTTTTATTTGATTTTAATTTAATTTGAACGCAGAATAAGCAATCCTCCGCTTCAAGTGTGTAGAGCACTAAGCGGTGGGTAAGGGGGGGATGCTTATTCTGCGTTCAAGCTCTACGGCAACAACCCACACTCATCCCCAACTCCATAGAAATCCAGCGCATGCAGCGCTCTCGTCGCCCCGATATACAGAAGCTGTCTATGATAATCGGAATGGTAATGTGCCTTATCGGCGTTCACGATATGCACGCTGTCGAACTCAAGACCCTTTGCAAGGTAGTATGGCGCAACGACAACACCCGTCTTAAAGCGGTCGGTGTTCTTGTTGAGCACAGTCACCTTGAAGCTCTCCTCGTCATCCTCCGTCTCACGGATATTTTCGAGGATTTTATCCCCAACGTACTCCGCCTCCGCCTGAGTTTTGCACAGAACAGCTATGGTTTCGTACACATTTGCGGATAACTCGTCGCTTATCCTGTTTCCGATAGCGGCGTACATCTCGTTCTCAGTTACATACATGTGCTTTTCAGGCTTGTTTCCATGCCTGTCGATACCGTCGATTCCCTTTATGCCCGCAATCGCAGCCGCATAGTCGGTTATCTCCACGGTCGAACGATAGCTCTTGTTTAAGACGATGCGCTTTGAGTCCTTACCTAGAATTTCAGGCAGGAAATTGAGCACGTCCGACTTCTCTGAGTCAACGGACTGCTCCTTGTCGCCCAGAATGGTCATAGGGCATTTGAAAACCCAGCCTATGATGCAATACTGAATGTAGGAATAATCCTGCATCTCATCAACAAGAAGGTGCTTAATCTGCTGCTCATACCCGGCACCGTACAACAAATATTTAAGATAAAGTATAGCGTACACATCCTCATAGCCTGCCTTCTTCGGCTGTCCCTCCGCAACAGCTATAGGCTCCTCACCTATGCTTTCAAGGAACTCATTGTAGATTGTAAAAATATCTCTTGTCCTGTAAAGTGCATCAAACTTATCTTTTACGATAGCCGACTCTATATCGTCAAACTCGTGTCCTGTAAGGGTCGCGTATTCATCCACGATGTACTCACGGACAGCATCCATCCTCTTAAATAGCGGAATATCCGGCAGCTTATTATAGAATAAATCAGCAATGCTGTCTGCGTCCTTCTCAAGCTTCTTATATTTGATATCCTTAAAATTCATAAGGTCATACTCAAGTGAGAATACAAAGCCGTTTATCGCCTCGGCAAACTCCTTCGATGAATGTGCCGAGAGCCTTGCCTGACGCGCCGCGGCATACTCTGTGCCGCTGTCCTCATGCGTGAGTACATCCTCAAGGAAATCGTAATGTCTTTCGATTCGGCATGTATCCGAAAGCTCCTTCGCAGCAAAATCATCGAATGTCATTTCACTGATATTCTCCTCACCAAGCTCCGGAAGTATGTGTGAGATATAATCTGAGAATACATCATTCGGTGACAGAATAAGTATCTGTGAGGCGGTAAGATCATTGCGGTGGCGGTAGAGCAGATACGCGATTCTGTGAAGCGCAACGGATGTCTTGCCTGAGCCCGCACCGCCCTGCACGATGAGTATTTTATCCTTCTCGTTCCTTATGATTGAATTCTGTTCCTTCTGTATGGTACTGACGATATTCTTAAGTCTTGCATCCGCATTCATCGACAACGCCTGCTTTAGGATATCGTCATCAATCTTGATATCACTCTCAACAGCGTAGAGAAGCCTGCCCTTCTTAATCTTGTACTGATATTTTTTTACAATCTCCCCTTCAACCGTTCCACCCGGAGCCTCATAGGAGGCTCTCCCGGCATCATAGTCATAGAAAAGGCTGGAAATCGGCGCACGCCAGTCATATATGAGAGGCATCGAGCCCTTTCCCTCAGCAAAATTTCCTATACCGATGTAACAGTGCTCCGGCTCATCGTCCCCATCAAAAAGGAAATCCACCCTCGCAAAATACGGCGAATCCTGCATTCTCCTGTACATGTGAAGAGTCTTCATATTTCTGCTTCTGAAATTGGCATGATTGAACATCTGCTGTCTGTTCTCGTACTCCTCATAGCCATACTCATCGAAATCACTGTTGTTCTCCCAGTATAACTCCTGGAGCTGTGCAATATCCTTGTCGTTTAACTTCATTTCATCCTTGATATTTTCTATCGCAGCCTCAAGCTTGCCCTCTATTAATTGTAAATATTCTTCCTCTTTCATCTACAGCACCCTTTCCAAAGCGTATATTTCCCCTTCATTTCAGGTCTACACTCCCTCTAAAGCTTTACATATTCTCTTATTTATCTTTAATGCTTTCCCCTGTTAAAATATGCTCTTTTATAAAAGCCGGTATTAGTATGTGTTTTCCTCTGCCTTCTCAGCCTTTACAAGCTTGACAATCCTGCTTGTTCCAAGTCTTGAAGCGCCAAGCTCAATGAATTTCTCCGCATCTGCGATTGAGCTTATGCCGCCTGCTGCCTTTACAAGAATGCCGTCGACATTGTCAGCCATGAGCTTGACATCCTCAAATGTAGCTCCCGCCTTGGAAAAGCCTGTCGATGTCTTGATATAATCCGCGCCGGACTCAGAGACAATCTTGCAGAGCTTAATCTTCTCCTCATCTGTGAGAAGGCATGTCTCTATAATCACCTTCAAAAGCTTTCCGCTGCATGCCGCCTTAATCTGCTTAATCTCTTCTAAAACCTTATCGTACAGACCGTCCTTAACCCAGCCTATATTTATGACCATATCTATCTCATCAGCGCCTTCTTCAACCGCAGTCCTGGTCTCATAGCACTTCACAGCCGTAGTATTATATCCATTAGGGAAGCCTATTACCGTACATACCTTAAGCTTGCCGTTAACGCTCTTAATATACTCTGCTGCCTGCTTTACATAGCTTGGCGGAATACATACCGAAGCTGTCTCATACTTCATTCCATCATCACAGAGTCCCTTAATATCAGCCCATGTGGCTGTCTGTCCTAATACTGTGTGGTCAACCTTTGCAAGAATTTCCTTGATATCCATTGTTTTTTTCTCCTCTTTTTTAATTCTATACCCACCGGGCTGCATCTTTTCGCCTGCTTTTTCTTGCCTTGTGGGTGGTTTTTGCTTATTTCTGCTCTCTATACCCACTCAGCCACTATTTCAGCCTGCTTTTCCCGGCTTTGTGGGTATTTTTGCTTATTTCTGCTCTCTATACCCACTTGGCAAGCTCTTGTGGCTTGTTTTTTACTGCCTTGTGGGTATTCTACATAATTCCCTTGATTTTCTTCATATAACATGAGTAGCACATCGCCTCATATCTGTCATTTCCACCGATGAGCACCTGCTCCCCGTCCGTAATTACGTTGCCATTCTCATCTATTCTGGCGTTGACTGTAGCCTTGGAGCCACAGCGGCAGATTGTCTTAATCTCACTTATGGAGTCCGCAATCTCAAGAAGTCTCAGGCTGCCCGGGAATACATGCGTGAGAAAGTCGGTTCTCAATCCGAAACACAGGACAGGTATGCCCTTATTATCGACTATACTTCTAAGCTCGTCTATCTGTCCCGGTGTGAGAAATTGAGCCTCATCAACTATAACTGCGTCATACCCCGCTTCCTTCTCATACGCCGCCAATATATCGGTATCCGGTGTCACCACGAAGCACCTGCACGCAAGTCCGATACGGCTCTTTATGATATCCTGTCCATCGCGGTCATCCGTGGCAGGCTTTAACAGCCACACCTTCATGCCCCTCTCTTCATAGTTGAACTTCGTGATAAGAGCATTCGCAGTCTTAGAGCTGCCCATCGCCCCATATTTAAAATACAGCTTTGCCATACATGTCCTCCACGCTGCTGCCTTGCGGCGGCATCTGTTTAATATTCCATAATCTTGCTGGTGTATTCCCTTATGACCTTCGCAGAGTCCTTGAACCTTGCAAGCTCGCTAGGGGACATATGAATCTCAAGGACATCATACGCTCCGTGTCTGTTAAGAACCGTAGGCACACCCGCGTACACATCTGTCTCGCCGTATTCACCTTCAAGATATGTTGATACCGGTATAATCTTGTTCTCATCATTCATAATTGCCTTTATAATGGCAGCTACGGCCGTAGCAATTCCGTAGTATGTTGTTCCCTTGCGCTCAAGAATCTCCCAGCCCTCTCTTGTGGTCTTATGGACAAGCTCATCAAGGTCAACATTGCCCACAAGGCTCTTGTTGTCGGCAATTACGTCATAAAAAGGCTTTCCTGCAACCGTAACAACGGACCATGGAACCATCTGTGAATCGCCATGCTCACCCATCGAATATGCATGGACGCTTCGCGGGTCAACATTTACAAGCTCTCCGATAAATGTCTTGAGACGTGCGGAATCTATGGCAGTTCCCGTTCCGATGACCTGATTCTTAGGAAGGCCGGAAAGCTTCTTGACATAATGTGTGATAATGTCTACCGGATTGGACACTATAAGAAAAATTCCGTCAAATCCACTCTCCATAATAGGACCGACTATTGACTTACATATATTCGCCGTGAGTTCAAGTGTATCAAGCCTGCTCTGTCCCGGCTTAGGCGGTGCTCCCGCGGTTATAACTACAATATCTGCATCTGAGCAGTCCGAATAATCACCGTTTGTAACCTTCACATTGCGGTTGAGATACTCAATACTGTCATGTAAATCCAGCTTCTCTCCGTAGGCTCTCTCCTTGTTGATGTCAATCATGAGCACCTCATCAACTACGCCCTGTGTCACAAGACTGAATGCGGTTGTGGAACCAACCAGCCCACAGCCGACAATAGCCACCTTTGATTTGTTCATTTTCATAGTATTTTCCTCCATTCATTTTTTATGTTTAAATAATTGTAAAGCTCAAAATAATACATAACGGCTGTGCAATTTTCCCGCGTACTTATGCCTTTTTACTTCAATGCTTGATCATTTTTATATGCTTGCAGTACTGCCACCAATAAGTAGTTTGAACGCAGAATAAGCAATCCCCCCGCTTCAAGTGTGTAGAGCACTAAGCGGTGTGTACTTCCTTTTTTTGCTCCAATGGATATGTCACTTTTATCCCGGCAGGCACATCATCTTCACTCCTCCGGATATGCGAGAAAATAGGACAATCCGTTCCGCTCCATAACCAGCTCACTTTTTGCAAATCTTCCCGTGGTTCCGATATAATAATACAGTGCCATATCTCCCTGTGTATTACCCTCATTTGTTCTTGCCACTATCATGAATTTATCCGCTTTCTCAAGCTCCTTCTCAATACCGTATGGTGTATTTTCCGTGATTCTCATGAGCTTCTCCGGAATAATATAATCCATAAAGTTTGACGTCATTTCCCAGTTCTCATCGCCGCACAGAACCCACGGAATATCACTATACTCTTCCAGACATTCCCTCTGGGTGTCATACGCTGCCGCATCAGCATAATAGTCTATTCCATATCCAAATGCAAGAATACCTATATCCATGGCAATACACACCACCGCTGTACCTGCATTGACAAATATTTTTCTCTTTTTACCAAGCCTTTCATCTGTCACAAATGTACAGACCAGCGCACAGATACATACAGCTACCAACAGAATCTCCACCGCGGACGCAGCATAGAAATACCTGCTCGACATAAGGTATGTTGGTGTCAGATAATATACAATAGTTGAATAAAAGAACAGCATTGCACTTAGCCCGCCGACATACAATCTCATATTTCGGAAGCTTGCATTTACCCTCTCGGATACAAGAGCTATCACAACCACAATAATCACAGCCAGACCGCCCACGATATGCCATTTCTGAAAAATAATAAGCTGTACGGACTCCAATCCCCTGAACATGCTGTTGAATATATTAACAAAATTCATTGCGTTCTCTTTTATCGCACCGGAATCACTGTTTGAAAGCATGGTTCCAATCCAGTAATGCCACAATATAGTATCCACTGCCACTGCCGCAGACATACTTACAAGATATTTAATTATACATGAATATTTTTTACGTGCAATATTATAAATCGCCCATACCACAAAAAAACCTATCGGGATAAAGCAGAAATAATACTGCGTAAGGAATCCGCCAGCCGTCGCTATTCCCAGCATGACATAACCTGACAGCTTTTCCTTATTCTCCCACAGCCGCCAAGCCGCGTATGCAAATGCAATCGTAAAGAAGGTCAGCTGCATGTACATTCGTATAAGCATGGCGTCCGACAGCGTTCCCACATTCAGCGCATATACAATAGCCGCTGCCGCTGCCATACCCGGTCTGCCGAAAATCCTATCTATAATAAGCCAGAACAAAAGCATTGTTCCGATGTACATAAGCAGATTGACCGCCAGCCCTGTCCACTCTGATATATTCAGTCCGCCAATAAGCGAGGCAATATACACAAGCCCATAATACAGTGGCGGATGAGAGTCCCCCTTCACATTCCACAACATCTGCACAACACTGTCATTTGAACTGTGACCTAGCATATCAACTGTCTGCTGTCGCGTATACCAATGTCCCTCAGCAAGTTGATACGCACCATTAGGCGCATTCACAATCATATATGTGTATATCTCATCGCAGAAGGTTATCCTCTTGTTTACTCCGGCGACAACAAAAATCACAACCCCGACTATGACCGATATTACACACCACAAATATTTCTTTTTCTCCATAACCTACCTGTCTCCTTTTTTCGACAATCAAAAATGTTAAATGCATATTTACCGGTGCACATCCGGGGCTTCCAAGCTCTAACAGCCTGTTCAACACTTATCTGATATATCCCTTAGTATAATTCAGATAAATATTTTACCACATCATCTACAGCTTGAAAAGAAAAAGAAGTCATTCCGGACATCATTTCCGGAACGACTTCTAAAAGCTTACTGTGCTATTTTCTAAAATGTTCTACAATCCGCAGTATCAGAAGCTTAAGCCTGTGTATCGGGTGGAAGCATATAACAGATATAATCACTATTGCTATAGGCGGTATAATGAATATAATTCTAAAGAATGTTAATAAGTCGACTATATTTTCTACAGCAATTGCACTGTTCTCCCAATATGGGTATTTAAGTGCCTTGAATGCCATACCCTTATCAGTCCACTTGAGAACTCTCTTCGCTGAATTTACAAAGCTGTATCTCTCTGAATTATCAATTACCCTTATATCATCCTCACTATAGCCGCAGGAGGTGAATGCCTCTTTAACCTGCTTTAAGGCAAAACCCGATACAGGATTAGGAAAAATTATCTCATAGCAGTCTGCATCCTGTCCGATCGCTTCAAGAGGGAAGAATACCGTCCCGCTCTCGGCTCCTCCGGTCTTGGTCTTATAACCATCCTGAGGCTTAACAACTCCCTGCACTATATATTCTTTTCCATTGTAGGTGAGTGTCATTCCATCCACCTCTATGGCTCCGAATATCTTCCATGCCGCTTCCTCATCAATTACAACCTGATCATTTGCAATGCTGTCCTCCATAAGATAACTGCCGCTTATAAGCTCATAATTATGAAAGCGGAAGAAATCTCCGCCTACACCATACGCAGTGCATTGCTGTGACTTAGCACGCTGCGAGAATAAGCTAACCTGCGATTTCACACTGTATGCCGCAACATACAATCTGGCATTATCTGCCGGAGCCTCCATAGCTTCCTTTATGAGAGCCTGATCAAGCGTATATTGAAGCTGCCTAACCTTCTCCTGTTTCAGTCCACTGTCCTCAGGCAGGAACACACTCACCATCGAATATCTGCCATCCGGATCCCAGTACTTTGCACAATACTGCGTTTTCTGTGTTCCTGCCACAGCACCTGATACAGCCGTCAATATACCGAACACGAGCAGCCCTACTGCAATGATGACCAGAAGCACAAGCTGTTTTTTCGTCAATTTTACATTAGGCCTTGTCATCATATCCTCCTATTATTTAGGCAGACGCACCAAATCTCCTGCCGATACCGGCTTGGTAGCCGTTGTGATTACACTCTCATAGCCCTGAATTCCACATGAAATTGCAGTGTTGGTATCATCAGAAGCGAGCTTGGTTACATCTACTCTGGTAGCTGTATATCTGTTGCCAAGAGGAGTGCTCTTAGAGGTAATGATAAGTATATAAGTACCGTTCTTATCCTCGCGGATTGCCGTATTAGGAACAATCATATCATAGTTAGCCGACTTATCGCCAACGCTCACAGTAACTGACTGACCAACATTGATATCTGACCCGGTAACTGTGAATACTACGATTCTGTTACCTGATGATGGATTCGATGTATCATTCTTGATTGCGGACACGGTAAGCACCATATCGCTGTAATACCATGAGTTGGATGCCTGACCGACATCTCCTACCTTGATTCTTGCAGCCTGCTCCTTGGTTACGGACATTTCAAGAGTGTAGTCCTTGCCCGAAAGCTGTATTGTTGCCATAGGCGAATCTGCCGTAACCTTCTCTCCTGCCACAACATTAACTGCCGTGATTGTACCACTTACAGGAGCTGTAACCTCTGTTCCTATAGCCTTCTTTTCAAGTGTCTCATACTTATTTTTAGCATCATCAATCTGGTCTAAGAGATCCTGAAGCTGTCTCTGGTACTTAATCTCACCTGAAACCTCGTCATAGCTGTTCTTTGCCTGTGTATATTCATTGTTGGCAATTGCTCTCTTATATGCCAGCTCCGCTGAAATCTGTGTCGGCTGTGCTTTCTTTTCCTCAATTGTCTTATTTATTGATTCTATCTGCTTCTCATAGGACTTCACATTTGCCTCAAGAGCTGCCTTATCGCCAAGCTTATCTCTGTCACCTGCAACCGCAACTGCCTGAAGAATAAGCTCCCTGCGCTTGCCATCATCAGTCTGTGCCTGTGCCTCGGCGAGAATATTCGTAACCTTTGTATCCAGCTCATTATAGCTGTTAAGTGAATCCTTAGCTGCCTGAAGTGCCACATTGGCAGCCTCAAGCTGTTCCTCCTCAGCCTTGGTATCAACAACAGTAGCTCCGGTAACGCTTATCTGTGCATCGATATCGTCAAGTGCCTGCTTCTTCTGCTTGAGAACTGCTGTGCGCTGCTCAAGGAGTGCTGTCTTCTGAGCAAGTACATCCTCGTCACGATTCTGGGCTGCCGTAACAACATCACTGCCAATCTGGTTGTCAATAATTGCTGAATCATACTGCTCAAGCAATGCCTGGTATGCCTTCTTCGCATCTGCAACCTCTGTGCTCTCTCCCTCTTCAAGTACAAAAAGCACATCTCCCTTGCTTACAGTATCGCCCTTTCTTACATTGACACTCTCCACCTTGCGTCCCTCAGAGATTGTCACATTATACGGATCAACAGACTGAATAGTACCTGTACCGCGGATTGCCGTTGAGATACTTCCGCTAGTTATATATGAACTTGATACCTCTGCAAGCGAATAGTTCATAATCGTATTGGAAAAAAATGTCAGTAACAGCAATATTATAAGAAATACTATCAGAATGTTCTTTATCCAGTCCTTCCTGTTTCCTTCCAGCTTTTTCATCGCATTAACCCTTTCTTAATATAATAGATATAATTTATCCTTTTATTCCACCCTGATATGTGATTCCCTCAACAAGGTACTCCTCACTGTAGAGGAATATCAGAAGTCCCGGTATCATATATATCGTAGCGACAGCGAATGCAAGACCAATCTCACCCTCATTTATCTTGGATAAGAATACCGACAATGGATATTTTTCTGTGTCCGTAAAAAGAATAAGAGGCTGCTCAACCATATTCCAGTAATCTATGAACACAAGTATCGCACATGAATATATTGCACCCTTACATATAGGCATAGCAACCTTCGTAAACAGCTTCCACTCCCCGGCTCCGTCAATCTGTGCCGCCTCAAACAGAGCCTTCGGTATTCTTTTCATATACTTAGTCAGCAGATAAACCGAAAACGGCGAGAATATACCCGGCAGCCATATTGCCCAATTAGTATTCAGTATATGGAACCAGTCTGCCACCAGATAGTTCGGAACAAGTGTGACCTGATAAGGCATAAGCATCAATATTATGTATCCGAAGAATATTATGCCCTTTATCTTTCCCTCAGCTCTTGCAAAGCCATATGAAGCAAGACAGGCAATCAATATCTGGAACACTGTTATCGGAACTACAAGTATAACCGAATTCCAGAACTTGAGCAGATATGATGGGCTCTTTAGCAGTACGGTAAAATACTGGCTGAAGCTTACCATATCGGGAATAAGCTTGATATTGACCTTCTTTGATATATATGCCTTCGCTCCAGAATCGGTCGTGGAAAATACCATACCGTAATTCGAGCTTATCTCTGACTGTGACATGAAGGAATTTGCTATCGTCACCACCGTCGGGAACAGGAAAATTATTGCAAAGCTTGCGGCAAATATAAAACAAAGTGTTCTTACCACAAGACTCTTTCTTCTCTTATGATGGATACCGTGAAGCGGTGCTTCCTGCTGCCTGAGTTTCTTTTCTTTTCCCATTATTCCTCCACATCCTTTCCAAAATGATTTTCTACAAGGAATAATGCTCCTATTAGCACAATCATGACAAGTGACATAAGTATCGCCGCTGCCGACAGCTTCTGATAGTCAAGTGACTTGAACATATTGTTCATATAATGCTGCAGCATATAAAGACTCGTAACGGGGTGATCACCTGTCAGAAGATATACCTCTCTGAATACCTTGAACGAGCTTATGATTGACATGATTGTTACAAACAAAATTGTAGGAGACAGATATCTTATCTTGATATGCCAGAATATCTGCCACGAATTAGCGCTCTCAAGCTCCGCCACCTCTATGATGTCACGCGGTATATTTCCGAGCGCCGCCATAAAAAGAATCATGTTATAGCCTAAGTTCTTCCACAGATACAGGGGTACTATTGCTACCATTGCATAATCCGACTTCAACCAGTCAACAGGACTTATACCGAATGTTGAGAGGAAATCATTCACCGCTCCGTTATAGTGAAACAATACCTGCCATATAAGAACAACTGAAGCAATAGGTACCATCATAGGACTTAAAAAGAAAGTTCTGAACTGGCTTCTTCCCGGAATTCTCTGATCAAGTATGATAGCTAAAAGAAGCGAAAGCACAACTGCGAGTGGAACCGCAATTGCGGTAAACGCAGCTGTATTTTTCACAGCCCGCTTAAAGGAATTGTTCTTCACAAGTCTCACAAAATTGTCAAACCAGACCCATTCCTTCGTAACCGGGTTATCAACAAACGAATAGAAAATAACCACAAGAAACGGAAGAAGGAAAAACAGTGTAACTCCTATGATACTCGGTGCAAGAAATGGTGCCATATTATGTTTTCCGAGCCTGCTCCTGCGCTTTTTCTGCGCAGGAGCCCTTTTTTTCTCTTTAGGGAGCTTAAGCTCCTTTGATTTTTTCTTTATACTCATAATAACCTCCATGCTGTGAGGCTGTCCTGCCCCATAACATGCCCCATCAGAATGCCGTCTTAACGGTTCTCATCTATATAGAGCTGTGCTCTTGACTGGATAATTCCCGCTATCTCCTGTGCACTCTTCTCACCATTGAAATAGTACTCTGCCTCTTCTGTTATGATGTTCATAAGCTGTTCATCATAAGTAGCCTCTGTGGTGGCATTGTATACCATATCTCTTACTACCTGTGCATCTTCCTCTGTAAGCGGTCCGATTGTAATCTCTACATCATCATACCACCATGTACTGACCACACTATCATTATCATCCTGTTTCTTCATGGCATCTGCAATCTTCTGCTCAAAGACAGCCTTGTTTACAGGTAAATTCCAATCCAGCTTGTTCTGGTTATCCGGAAGCAGGAAGCTGCGGATAAATGCCCATGCGCCCTCCTTATTCTTGGACTTGGCAGCTACACAGAATCTGTTGTTAAAGCCTACAACCGACCCTGAACCGCTGTTGGTAGGAAATCCTATGAAATTGACAGGCTCACCATAAAGAGCCGGATACATCTGTATATCACTAAAGCTTGACATATTCACACTTGTGAGGAGCACCTTCCCGCTTCTTAACAGACTTGCCGTGCTCTCGCTCTCTCCTGAATTATAATCATATTCCTTAGGGAATGTATTACATAATTCAAGAAGCGAAATAAAGTCCTCAGAATCGAACTTACACTCACCTGTCTCTGAATTATAAAAGCTGTCCATACTGTACATAACCATCGTACTAAGACCATCCGTCTTGGTGACGTACTGCATAAGCTGCGAATCCGGATGGGACTTAACAAGCTCAACTACATCCTTAAAGCTCCAGCTCTTACCTGTTCCCACATCCGAAGTCTTACCGACAAGTGTATTTATATAGAATGACTCCGCCACACTGTACAGCTTGCCGTCAACTGATAATATATCAAGAATATTTGATATGAAATCATCTCTGTTAAGGACTTCATCCTTATCTATTAAACCTGAAAGATCTGCAAGTGCTCCCTTTGCAATAAGGTTATCCACGTTGATATTGCCATCTGCCACGAAGAAATCACCGGCAGTACCGGAAGCTACATCTGCCTGAAACTGTGTCTGTGCATCTTCCCAGTTAGAAGAATTATCATCCACATAAGTCTTTATATTAATTCTGTATTCCTCATTCGTTCTGTTGAACTTGATTACCTGCTCACGCGTATTGTAATTCATGTAGAGCATTGCGAGTGTCACATTCTTCTTCTGCTTAATTGAGCTGGCAGGAACCTTCTTGATAGTTGCAAGCTCGATTGTTACCTCTGTATCTTCACCTGAGTAATCGTAGGTTGTGGACACTGCTACAAATGAACCATCGTCAAGAACCGCAAAGCCCGCAAGATTATTGGTATTGATATCACATGCAATCCAGTCCAGTATCTCCTCAGAGGTCTGCGTATTCATATCATACAGGAACAGCTTGGTAGAACCTACAATGTACAGCCTGCCATCACCTGCAGGATATATATTTGAAGAACTGCCATCCATGCTTGGGAGATTCTCAAAAGGAGTTCCCAATGCCTTGGTGTTCATATCAACCGGTGCAATCTCCATGTCATACTGGTCATTATAGTACATAACAACGACCTGCCCGCCGCTTGTCACAAACATTCCATTGATCCAGTTATCAAAGTCCACCTTAAACTTCTCTTTTCCCTCGCTGTCAATGACATACATTGAATTGTCAAGGGAAATATAGATATTACCCTCTGCATCGCTGGCTGAGTACTGAACATAGAAGCCGCTTCCGCTTTCCTCTACCTTCTTCTGAAGATCCGCAAGTGATACTGTTGACTGTATGTTAAAATCCGCATCAAGTATAGCTATGTCATAGGATGTTTCAGCTTCATACACTCCGCTGTCTATCTCCTCCTGCGTCGGCTGTGTATAATGGTAACGTACAGCCATGTAGCCATCCTTATAGACAGCTATTGTCTGGAGCGAAATCTGTTCACTGTCATCCTTCTTATCTCCATCTATGGCCAGCTCCCTGCTCGTCTGTGCTCCTGTAGCGATATCCAGTGTGATAAGCTTCTGTGAAAGCGCATAAGTCTCACGGTCATATACCTGACCCATAATATTAAGCCTGCCATCACCTGCCAATACGTTAGTGACATACTCTACATCAGATGATATCTCCGAAAAGGAAGGTGCATACACATCTCCCGTAGGGGTCTCCCCTCCCGTTGTTTTCTTGCAGCCTGCCATGCCAAAGCACATCACTGCCGCCATGAGCAGAACCGCCGCTTTCTTAAATCTCTTCATCTTTTTCATAATCAACCTCTCTTCCACGCTGCATTTTAATAACATTATATCTACAGCTGCCATATAATGCGTGCGACCAACGCATCTCCCTTACGCCGGTCATTTTATAAAAAAACACTCCCTCGCGTATTATCTGTCATAGTACGCTGACATAGTCATAATAACATAGAGCTGCTTATTCGTCAATACTTTGAAATATTACATTTTTGTAACAAACCCCAGAACCAATACACTTCCCACTATCCCCGCCGCCATGGCAAAAAGTGCACCTGCAACCGTCCATCTCGTTCCCGTCACCTTCACTGACATATAATAAATGCTTATTGTGTACATAAGCGTCTCCGTGCTTGAAAGAATAAGTGCAGCCAGAAGTCCCTCATACGAATCCACACCACAGCTTCTGAATATGTCCAGCATCAGTCCGGTAGCCGCGGATGATGAAAAAATCTTAATCACGGCAACCGGCACCACCTGCGCCGGAAAGCCTATATACCGCGTTCCTCTTCCTACAATACCGCAAAATGCATCCAGTGCACCGGAAGCCCTTAGTACACCCACTCCGACTAACAGTCCTATAAGCGTCGGCAGAAGCTCTGCCGATATTCTAAGCCCCCTGAGTGCCCCCTTTGTAAAATTCTCATATACCTTGCCTCCGGATATAAGTGCCCACAAGACAACCACGAAAATTATCATAGGTATTATTCCCTGTGCAACAGCCTCTATCATAACTATTCCTTATAAATAACAATCTCTACTACTATATTCATGTGACAACACAAAAATACACACCATTATAACTGCAGATGAGAGTCATAAACTATTCTGATACCGGACAACAAAGCTGATATGCATAAATATAATACGTTATACACAGCTATGTATATCCAGCATGCTTTGACACCCGAATCTTTATAAAAATTCCTGCATTTCCCTCTTTACTTAACCGAACGTATGTGCTATTATATTATCAAACGTACGTTCGATTGTCAAGGAGATAATATTAAAATGCTTATAAAAGAAGATTTGGATATTAAAGAAAAACTTAAGATTCTTTCCGATTCCGCTAAGTATGATGCTGCATGCACATCAAGCGGCTCCGGCAGAAGCAACAGTGGAACAGGTATCGGCAACACCGTCAGCTCCGGTATCTGCCACAGCTTTGCCGCCGATGGAAGATGTATTTCCCTCCTCAAGATACTTTTTACCAATGAGTGTATTTTTGACTGCCGCTACTGTATGAACCGCCGTTCCAATGATGTTCTGAGAACCTCTTTCACGCCGGAAGAAGTATGTACACTTACTATGGAATTTTACAGGCGGAATTATATAGAAGGACTTTTCTTAAGCTCGGGCATTATTGTGTCACCCACACATACCATGCAGCTTCTGTTAGAGACTGTTCGCATGCTCAGGCTGGTATACCATTTTAATGGTTATATTCATGTGAAGGGGATTCCCGGTGCAGACCCCTCTGTAATAGAAGAGACTGGCTGGTACGTTGACAGAATGAGTGTGAATTTAGAGCTTGCCACAGCCGAAGCGCTAAGAAGCATTGCCCCTAATAAATCACGCAGGAATATACTCACACCTATGAAGCAGATACAGCTCGGCATACAGCGAAACGAACAGCTTCTGTCCGACTATCATTCATCATACGGCTATAATACGGTGGCAGCGCGCAGACAGGGCTTTCCGGAATCCGCAGGAGATTTTTTGCAAAATCCAGGCACATTCTTAACTGATAATCCATCAGCTTACACCTCCTCGTTTTCCATCCGGACACACAATACCTTTTCATTACCGGCACACTCCGGAATGCACGACCCGCGAAGCGGTCCTAAGGCTTATGTCCCTGCCGGTCAGAGCACACAGATGATAATAGGTGCCGCACCGGAATCCGATTACCAGCTTGTAACCATCGCAGAAGCGCTTTATAAGAATTACGGTCTTAAAAGGGTTTTTTACTCTGCTTTTGTCAATGTTAACAATGACAGCACCTTGCCATCAACTGAGGACGGCCCTCCTCTTTTGAGGGAGCACCGTCTCTATCAGGCAGACTGGCTCCTTCGTTTTTATGGTTTCAATGCCGCCGAACTGTTATCTGAGGCTCATCCTAACTTTAATACATTTATTGACCCTAAGTGTGACTGGGCGTTGCAGCATCTCGGAGATTTTCCGGTCGAGATAAACACAGCACCTAAGGCGAAGCTGTTACGCATACCAGGCGTAGGTCCGCGCTCGGTTGAACGAATTCTCAGAGCCAGAAGGCACTCCCGCCTGTCCTTCAATGACATTTCCCGCATGGGTGTGGTCATGAAAAGGGCAAGATATTTTATTACATGTGATGGAAAGACGGATGAATTGTTCTGCCAGAATGAGGATTATATCGTATCACAGCTTATCGGTGCAGAACGCAGGCACTCTCTTGAAGTATCGCAGAGAGGTCTATACAGGCAGCTCTCTCTCTTCGATGACAACAATGTGAATTATTCACCTCTTACCTGATAAGACACATTAAATAATCGGGAATTTTAGATTTATCACAAAACAGACACATTATTTGGAGGATTTAACATGATTGTATGTTGCTGTGACGGCAGCGTAGATGGCATATTCACCGCCATATACCGTGCCTGGGAGATTGGAACCTCCCGGACATCCATATCCGTAACCGAAGGTGAGGATATGGAACTATTTTCTGAGTACAGATTTTTTGAACCGGACAGCTCTCTTGCAGCTAAGGTTGCCTCAACTATCAGAAGCAGGCTTTCTCCTGAGATATTTTCACAGGTGTACCATGCTGCCATATCAGGAGCTAATGACAGGGGCAATGTAATTTACCATTTTCTTATCGATGCCTTCAAGGTCGGAAGCGGCATTGTAAACCACCTTGTAAACCCTTATGTCATGCGGCTGTCTGAGCTCGACCGCAATGTGCGCCGTGAATCGCACAATTATCTTGGTTTTCTGCGTTTTGGACAATATCGCGATTCTCACGGAAGTTTTATGCTTGCCCGCTTCGCTCCGCACAATAATATTCTTGACCTTGTATCGCATCATTTCGCCGACCGCCTCTACAATGAGAACTGGCTCATCGCTGACACCACACGAAACTATTGCTCCATACACCACTGTGGAAGCCGCGGATATATTTTTTCAGAAATAAGCCCTGAATATCTTGAAACGCTTGTAGACGCCACCCATGAACATACCGGAAGTTCATCCATTGACAGTAACGAAGCTATTGAAGCTCTCTTTGAGACATTCCGTACCTCCGTCTCCATAGAAGCCCGCCATAATGAAAAGCTTCAGAAACAGCTTATGCCTCTCAGATACCGTTCTTATATGAACACCTATACGGATAATTCCTGATATGCCTTCTTTACCAGTCCGCATATATTTACTATAGATTCCATGTACATATGCATGGAATGCACATATGCATGGAATGCACATATGCATTTCATGCATATATACATTCCACACATATATACATTCCACACATATATATATTCCACACATATATATATTCCACGCATATATATATTCCACGCATGGCTGTTACCAATATCGGTATACCATCCGCTTAACAATATTCCATACCGGAATATCCATTATTTAATCGTGACCCTTGCTCATCAGACACATTGCCTTACAGAACAGTACCGCCGCCATAGTACTCATGCCTGTTGCTATCAGTGCAGGAAGCACTATGGACGCAGGTGCGACTGCACCATAGGCTCTCCTGAATGCGATTATATTAACAGGGACAAGCTGGAGTGATGATATGTTAAGCACCAGAAATGTACACATTTCATCAGAAGCCGTATTCCTGTCCGGCTTATTTTTCCGATTTATTTTATCAAGCTCCTCCATCGCCATAAGACCGGGACCGGTTGCGCTCCACCCTGTTCCAAGCATATTCATGATAAAGTTGATTGTTATATATTCGGCAGCCTTTTCCCCTTCCTCCCCACGCAGACCGGGAAACAGCCATAGCACGACTGGTCTGAGCCATCTTGATAACAGCTTCACAATGCCTGCATTATCTGCTATCTCCATGATTCCGCACCACATTGCAACAATCCCCGCCATGGATATAACCAGTTCCACTGCCTGAACAGAGCTGTCAAGCACAGCGTCTGACACAGCGGACATATTCCCCGACCATGCACCATATATTATTCCCGCTATAAGCATAAAAGCCCAGATACAATTAAGCATTTACATCCACACACTTCAGACACTTTTCTGCTCAATTATATTCCGGGCTTTTACACATTATTACATTTTACAGATGTTGGGGGCAAAACATGCTCTATAAACTTAGCGTGTATAACGTATTATATTAAGCTTGTATGTTTTAACACCAACATCATTTTACATTTTATTTCTGCGCATGTCTCCAAGATTCACAATGGTTCCATCTGCCTGCTTCACATCTATCTTGTCAAGCTGGCTACGGAAATTGGTTCTGAAGTTAGCTATATACTTGCCTCTCAGCTCAGTCTGCTCCATAGCTTCCTCCTCTGTCAGACCTTCTTTTTTAGATTTATGTGCGAGTTCGTTTATTCTCGCAATCATTTTATCAAGTTCCTGCTCTGTCATACTATTACTATTCCTCGTTTCAATAATTATATCTGCGCAGATAAGATAATCTCCATATCTCCGCTAAAGCTTAGGCTGTCACATTCATTGGTCACAATGAAATGGTCGCCCTTTTTGATGGCTGTATCGTTAATATATCCGCTTCCGGCTACAACACTTGCAAGCAGATAACTGCTGTCAAAGTCTTTTTCTCTTGACAGCTGAAGCTCCGAACCATCCTCTACAACAAGCTTCCATACCTTGTAATAAGCGCTCTTTTCCATAAGAACAGGCTTATTCTTCCGGACATTGGCAAAATTATGGATACTGTCCTGTGCCGGAGAAGCAGGTGCATTGATGACATCAATTGACTTCTCGATATGAAGCTCCCTCTTCCTGCCGTTAGAAAGACGGTCATAATCATACACGCGGTATGTGATGTCACTATTCTGCTGTGTCTCAAGAAGCATGACACCCGCCTTTATCGCGTGAACAGTGCCCGGTACAATGGAGACAAAGTCCCCCTTGCGTATCGGAACCTCTCTGATAAACTCACTCCACCTTCCCTCGTGAATCATCTTCGCACACTCTTCTTTATTCTTGGCATTGTGGCCTACAACCAGCGTAGCTCCCTCCGGACAATCAAGAATATACCAGCACTCCGTCTTTCCAAGTGAGCCGTTCTCATGAACCTTCGCATAGTCATCTGATGGGTGAACCTGAATACTCAGGTCCGCCTTCGCGTCAATAATCTTGGTAAGCAGCGGAAATACCCCCTCCGCCTTCTCTTTGCCGAACAGCTCAGGATGCTCATTCCAGAGCTGTGAAAGCTTCATGCCCGCATACTCTCCGTTCATAACGGTACAATCGCCATTCGGATGAGCACTGATTCCCCAGCACTCTCCCGTGTCATCCCCCGGTATATCATAGCCAAACTCCGTAGCCAGACGATTACCACCCCATATCATTTCCTTAAATACCGGCTTTAAAAAAATTAATCCTTCTCTATTCATAGTATTTATCCCCCAATTTTTATGTATTATTCAGGCAATTACAAAGCCCAAAACAGGTAAGCCCCCGCATGGTACTCTGTCACACAATAACACATATTACACAGCAGGGTGCGGATGGCTTACCTGATATAGCAGCTATATTAATGTCTATAATAGTTAATGAGACATCCATCAAGTATTATCTGTCTCTCATCATCGGTAAGCTCACCTATCTTCAATGTGAATTCAACAAGCTTGTCCTTGACAACATAAGCCTTGACCTCTGAAGCCTTATCCCTTATAGCTGTTGCTGCTCCCGGAATGAAAATGAAGTCCCCATTCCTAAATGGCAGTTCACCCTCGTCTATTATGAAAGGAATAAGTCCCCAGTTGATGAGATTTGAACGGTATCTCTTTGTAGCATATTCATTGGCTATATTGGCAAGACCGCCAAGTACTCTCTGGCAGGAGGCAGCCTGCTCACGCGCAGAACCATCACCCGGCTTAACAGCGAATATCGTGCTTCCGATTTCTGTCTCAGATACCTTAAGCTGAGGGTATGCTTCCTTGACAACTGTAAATGCACGCTTAACCTCTTCATTGCTCTCCATCGGGCATGCGCCGCTTCTTCTTACCTCTTCAGCCGCTCTCATCTCCTTGGCAAGACCAACATACGCAGGATCCTTTCTTGAGAGAGTGAACTCGGCAAGACCAAGAGGGTTGGAACGGTATGATGAAGTCTCTCCCGACGGAATGAGCTCATCCGTTGTCGTTACAGGATCATGTATCTCCGATACAACCTTTATAAGAATATTGTCTGTGAGTGCAACCTGCTCAGGCCAGTCCTTGATGTTCGGACCAAACTTAATTTCAACAGAAGGATCTGCGACTCCCTTGCTGTCAAATACTCTGTTCTCATATATTGTCTTATCAAAATGATATGTAGGATTGGTAAATTCTACATCCACATCCGTAGCTGCTGTGAGATAGCCCTTGTTAGCCGCTGTTGCAGCAATTGAACGCGCATCCATAAGTGCAACAGAAGCAATCTGTCCGTTCTGCAGCTTAGAACCCTCACGGTTAGGGAAGTTACGCGTTGAATGACGGATACTGAAAGCATTGTTGGCAGGTGTGTCCCCGGCTCCAAAGCAAGGACCGCAGAAAGCTGTCTTAACAACGGTTCCTGTTGTCATAAGGTCTGCAAGTCTTCCGTTCCTTGCAAGCTCCGCATAAATAGGCGTACTTGCAGGATATACGCTGAGAGTGAACTCGTCCGAGCCAATGCTCTTTCCCTTAAGTATATCCGCTGCTGCACAGATATTCTCGAAGCCGCCGCCTGCACAGCCTGCAATAATTCCCTGCTCAACATAGAGCTTTCCGTTTATCACCTTGTCCTTGAGTGTAAACGGAACCTTATTGTCCAGGCTCACCGCTGCACGCTTCTCTACGTCATCAAGGATATCCATCAGGTTAGCATTGAGTTCTTCAATGGTATATACATTGCTAGGATGGAAAGGCATTGCAATCATAGGCTTAATGCTGCCAAGGTCTACATAGACAACTCCGTCATAGTAGGCCACATCACCCGGGTTAAGCTCACTATAGCACTCACCACGGCCATGTACCTCATAGAAATCCTTAATTTTATCATCAGTTCTCCATATTGATGAAAGACATGTTGTCTCCGTTGTCATAACATCAATTCCGATTCTGAAATCGGCGCTCAGGTTAGAAACACCCGGTCCTACGAACTCCATAACCTTATTCTTGACATATCCGTTGCCAAATACTGCACCGATAATCGCAAGCGCAACATCCTGAGGTCCCACACCCTTCATCGGTTCCCCTGTAAGATATATGGCAACCACACCCGGCATGGCAACATCATAGGTCTTGTTAAGAAGCTGCTTTGCAAGTTCTCCGCCGCCCTCACCTATAGCCATTGTACCGAGAGCACCATAACGCGTATGAGAATCTGAGCCAAGAATCATCGCGCCGCACTCCGCCAGTCTCTCTCTAGCAAACTGATGGATGACAGCCTGATGAGGCGGAACATACACTCCGCCGTACTTCTTCGCACAGCTGAGTCCGAACATGTGGTCATCCTCATTTATCGTTCCGCCGACAGCACAAAGACTGTTATGGCAGTTAGTAAGAACATAAGGCATAGGAAACTTCTCAAGCCCCGATGCTCTTGCAGTCTGTATAATTCCGACAAAAGTTATATCATGGGATGTAAGCTTATCAAATCTAAGCTTAAGCTTATCCATGTTATCGGATGTATTGTGCTTCTCTAATATAGAATAGGCAATAGTTTCCTTTGCCGCCTCCGCCTTAGATACCTCATGACCTGTCTTTGCCTTGATTTCCGCCAATGCCTCAGATCCGTCTTCAATAACCTCTTTTCCGTTTAAGAGCCATGCTCCGGAAGTGCCCAACTTAATCATACATATCCTCTTCCCGCGATGATAACGCTATTTTATCTCAAATCAGAGCGGACATTCACAATCATGTCCACATCGTTTCATTCTTCCTGCGAGTCTGCCTTGTCATCCATCTGAGAATCCGATGCATCGTCATTCTCAGTATCTGCCTCATCATTCTCCTGTGCATACTCTGAAATTCTTTCCTCCGTCCAGCGCAGAATATCCTCATATACTTCTTCCTTGCCAAGCTCATTGAGAATCTCATGTCTCATCTCAGGGTAAATCTTCACCTGAAGGTTCTCAATTCCCGCCTGCCTGTACTGCTCATAAGTCTTCATAACCCCTTCGCCATACTGTCCGACAGGGTCCTCAGCACCTGAAAGTATATATATAGGAAGCTCCTTAGGAACCTTCTGTGCTGTTCTGTCATCACAGTCCTCTCTCACCAATGTGAGTAGAGCCTTGAAGCCATCTACAGTGAAAATGAAATCGCACAGAGGGTCATTCTTAAAATCGTCTACAACCTTCTCATCCCTTGAGAGCCAGTCACTCTCAGTGCGTGGATTCTCAATTCTTGCACAGTATTTTCCGAACCCAAGCTCTGTAAGGAAATCGCTTCTGTGGCGCTCGCCCCTGAGCTTTCCGGTTAAACCTGCGATTGTAAGACCTGCACCTGTCTCAGCAGCGGACTGAAAGCCTGTTCCCAGAATGAGACACGCATCGACGTCATCCCCATATATCGAAATGAATCTTCTGGTAATGTAACTTCCCATGCTGTGTCCAAGTATAATATATGGCACAACCGGATATAATTGCTTCATGTGTCTTTGCAGCCTGTGTTCATCCTTCACAAGAAGATGTGCACCATCCTCGCCGATATATCCAAAGTCAGTCGGAGCTGCCGCCGTCTTACCATGACCTAAATGGTCATCGCCAACAACAAGATACCCCTTATCCGCCATAAAACGTGCAAAATCATCGTATCGCTCAACGCGCTCCGCCATACCATGTACAATATGAAGTACAGCTCTGACCACACCATCCTCCGGTGACCATTCAACAGTATGGATACGATTTACCCCATCGCATGATTTAAAATAAAATTCTCTCTTTTTTGCCATGCTTGCGCTCCCTTCCGAACATTACGCTGTCTTATCTCTTTATCTCATACTCCTGCTTCATAAGATTGTAGATAGACTGCTTATCATCAATGATATTAAAATCACCATGAATAGTGTGCTTGATTACCGAGGTAGCCACCGCAAAATCAACAATATCCTTAGGCTCCATCTTCTCCATAAGTGCATAGATAAGACCACTTGCGAATGCATCCCCGCCGCCGACACGGTCAAGAATATTAAATCGGAAGGTCTTGCTCTCATAAGTCTCGCCGTCATACCATAAATAACCCTTCAGTGAGTTCTCACTTCCGGTATGAACATAACGCACATGACGTGCTATCGCCATGAAATCGTATCTGTCATGAAGCTCCTTAAATATCTTATCCTGATCCTTGAATGAAGGCTGCAGGCTCATGCCATCCTTCAGATCCTTACCATCAGGTCCTATAAGGTTGAGCGGCTCTATTCCGATAAGTACATCTACATAAGGAAGATAGCTTGTTATACAGTCTCTTGCCTCCTGCCATCCCCATAATGCACTTCTGTAATTTCCATCGAAGCTGACTATCATGTCAAGCTCCTTAGCCGCCTTAAGTGCCATGAGAATCATGTCACGGCAGTTCTGTGAAAGCGCCGGTGTTATTCCGCTAAGGTGCAGCCAGTCGAAATCCTTTAACAGCTCCTTAAAGTCAATCTGTGAGTAATCATACGTCGAAAATGAAGAATGTGCCCTGTCATAGATTACCTTGGAGGAACGAACCGCATAGCCCTCCTCAAGATAATATATTCCAAGACGCTCTCCGGCATATATAGTCTTCGACATATGTACATCGTTAGAACGAAGGAAGCGGACAGCCGACTTACCTACCGAGTTATTCGGAACAACCGTAAAGAGTGTGCTGTCAACTCCCATATTTGAAAGACCTGCTGCCACATTCGCCTCAGCCCCTCCATAATTGATGGTATATGAATTCGCCATACGAATCTTCTCAAAATTAGGAGGTGACAGACGAAGCAATACCTCTCCTATCGTAATAAACTTAATATCCTTTATATCCTTTAAAACCTTTTTTGCCATAGGATTATCCTCTGCTTTCTTAATTAAGTGTAACTATTTCCAGTTATCATTGACATCACCAAGACGATGTTCAATATCGTAATACGGCTTATGCCAGCCCACATACTTATATGCCGGACGAATGATTTTGCCCTTATTTACAAGCTCCTCAAGACGATGGGCACTCCAGCCCGATATACGTGATATTGCAAAAATCGGTGTGAACAGCTCTTCAGGTATTCCAAGCATAGTATATACAAAACCACTGTAAAAATCCACATTGGCACAGATAGGCTTGAAAAGTCTTCTTCTCTGTGCAATGAGCTTACCGGCTATGCGCTCTATACGTTCAAGCAGCTCGAACTCTCTTGTAAGCTCCTTCTCCTCCGAAAGGCTCTTCGCATATCTCTTTAATATAACCTCTCTTGGATCGGACAGTGTATATACCGCATGCCCCATACCATAGATAAGACCTGCTCCGTCAAATGCCTGCTTGTCAAGAATCTTCGCAAGATATTCCTCAATCTCTGCCTCGTCCTCCCAGTCCTTGACATTCTCCTTGATATTCTCAATCATGTGTGTAACCTTAAGGTTGGCACCACCATGCTTAGGTCCCTTAAGTGAAGCTATTGAAGCGGCAATTGTCGAATATGTGTCTGTTCCTGAGGAGGTTACAACGTGCGTTGTGAAGGTGGAGTTATTACCACCGCCATGCTCCGCATGAAGCACAAGCGCAACATCAAGAACCCTTGCCTCAAGCTCTGTATATTTTCCGTCCGGTCTCAACATACGAAGAATATTCTCAGCCGTTGAACAATTTTTATCAGGATTTCGGATTAAAAGAACGTCATCCATCTTAAAATGACGGTACGAATGATACGCATAAACTGAAATAATCGGCATCTTGCCGATAAGCTGCAAAGACTGGCGCAGCACGTTCGCCGGGGAAATGTCCTCCGGATTCTCATCATAGGAATACAGTGTGACAATACTCTTCAAAAGAGCATTCATAATATTCGCACTCGGTGCCTTCATGATAACATCGCGCACGAAATGTCCTGACAGCTCCTGTAATTCAGACAAAATACCTATGAACCTCTCAAGCTGCTCTGCTGTAGGAAGCTCACCGAATAAAAGCAGATATGTGGTCTCCTCAAAAGCATACCTCCTGCCATGAAGGCCTTCAATCAGGTCTGCGACATTATAACCCTGATAATACAGCTCACCGTCTATCGGTGTCTTAACGCCATCTATTGACTTATATGATACGACATCGGATATCTCGGTAAGACCTGTAAGCACACCCTTACCATTGGCATCTCGAAGTCCTCTCTTTACATCATATTCCTCGTACAAATCAAGATTGATTGCACCGGAGGTCATACAATATTTTACCAGCTCCTCAAATTCTGCATTGTGCTTTTCATCAAGAGCCATCATCTCATGATTGTTCATGGTACTGCCTCCTTCAAACTTTAATACATTAAAGCATACAACAAAATTGTTAAAAAAGCAATCCTTACTTGTTATTGCTTGAATCGTAAAGCTTTTTTTGGTATAATTATTTAGTCCATACGCATGCGTATGCGTACTATACCGACACATTGTACTTACACAGCATACCTGCACAATGTATAAGAGTACATTATGTACATGCTGTTGTTTCATGAACATGTATTGTTTTTTAGAAAGGAATCTTAAATTTATGAATATCATATTATTATCCGGCGGTTCAGGTCAGCGTCTCTGGCCGCTGTCAAATACTGTGCGCTCCAAGCAGTTCATTCCGCTTCTCACCAATGAGAATGGTGAACAGGAGTCAATGGTTCAGCGTGTTTACCGCCAGATTACAACCGTAGACCCGGACACCAACGTGGTTATCGCCACAGGCAAGCGTCAGGTCGGAACCATCAAGCATCAGCTCGGCAACAAGGTATCTATCTGTATTGAGCCTTGCAGAAGGGACACCTTTCCGGCAATTGCTCTTGCGAGTGCATTTTTAGCCGGTGTAAAAAATGTTGACCCGGACGAACCTGTTGTAGTATGCCCGGTTGACCCTTATGTTAATCTCGATTATTTTGAAGCTGTGAAGAAGCTGTCAGAGCTTGCCTCCGATGGTCAGTCCAATCTGTCGCTTCTCGGAATAGCGCCTACATTCCCAAGCTCCAGCTATGGCTACATTATGCCCGAGAGCAAGGACAGTGTAAGCCGTGTAAACCGCTTTATAGAGAAGCCGAATGAGACTGCTGCTGCAGAATACATCGAGCAGGGCGCACTATGGAACGGCGGTGTGTTCGCATACAAGCTTTCGTACCTTCTGGATATTTCCAGAAAAATGCTCGGCAGCGCCGATTACCAGACCTTATATGACAATTACGAGAGCCTTACCAAGATAAGCTTCGACTATGCCGTTGTCGAGAAGGAGAACAACATCCGCTGCCTCCGCTTTGCCGGTCAGTGGAAGGATGTCGGCTCATGGGACGCCTTCACCGATGTTATGGTTAATGACACGATAGGAAATGTCCAGATTGCCGACTGCACCAACACCAATGTCATAAACCAGCTTGACCTCCCTGTTATATGTGTAGGTCTTAAGGATATCGTTGTGTCCATAGGCTGCGACGGAGTACTTGTATCAGATAAATCCAAGAGCAGTACAATCAAGCCTTATGTCGATAAGCTGGACCCTATGGCAAGATTCGAAGAGAAGGCATGGGGAAGCTTCACAATACTAGACATACAGCCTGAATCGCTCACCATCAAGATTATCCTCCGTCCGGGCAATGAGCTTAAATATCACAGCCATGAACACCGCGACGAGGTCTGGACTGTGCTTTCCGGAACAGGCTATACTATTGTTGATGATGTACGCCGTGAGGTAAAATCAGGAGATGTTATCACTCTGCCTTTAGGCTGCCGCCACACAATCCACGCCACAAGCGAGCTTCAGGTTATAGAAGTCCAGACCGGAGCAATACTTGATGCAGATGATAAAATAAGATATTAAACTTATATCATTAATTATACACTTATTTTTAGGAAGGCACAATATATGCTACCTACTTTATATATTGTTATACCCTGTTACAATGAAGAATCCGTTCTTCCGATAACCTCAGGAATGTTTCTTGAAAAGCTGAACAGCCTTATTTTTACAAATAAAATTGCACCTGAAAGCCGCATTATGTTTGTCAATGACGGTTCCTCGGACAACACATGGAAAATTATTTCAGACCTGTGTAATAAGGATGACCATTTCTGTTCCCTGTGCCTGTCACGCAATTTCGGCCATCAGTCCGCACTCCTTGCCGGTCTTATGGAAGCCAAAGAGCATGCTGATATTACCATAAGCATTGACTGTGACGGTCAGGATGATATTGAGGCAATGGATGATATGATTGCCGCATATATGAATGGTGCCGATGTTGTATATGGTGTACGTTCGGATAGACACACGGACAGCTTTTTCAAGCGCAACAGTGCCCTCTTCTTCTACAGGCTGATGAACAAGCTCGGCTGTAACACCGTATATAATCACGCAGACTACCGTCTCCTTGACCGCCGTTTTCTCAATGAATTATCCAATTATGAGGAAACCAATCTTTTCTTAAGGGGACTTATCCCTATGGTAGGCTTCAACAGCACATGTGTATACTATGAGCGTCGCACACGCATTGCCGGTGAGAGCCATTATCCTCTTAAAAAGATGATTAACTTCGCTATTGACGGCATAACCAGCTTAAGTATAAAACCGATAAGAATAATTACCAGCTTCGGCTTTATAGTATCACTACTCGGATTTATCGGCGTAATATGGGCAATTATAATGTTCATGTGTGGTAAAACAGTTGCAGGATGGTCAAGTATGATCTGCATAGTCTGCTTTATAGGCGGAATCCAGCTCCTGAGTCTCGGTGTAATCGGAGAATATGTCGGAAAGATGTATTTAGAGACCAAAAAGCGCCCTCGCTATATCGTCAAAGAAAAAAAGGGTGTTTCTCTTGATGACAATAATCCCAGGTAATTGCGAAGGTCGATGATGGCTCCGGGCACATGAATACCTTATGGTCAAAAAACGTATATATACATTTCTTTAATAATAAGATGTTGGGGTCAAAACATGTGCTATAAACTTAGCATGTATAACGTATTATATTTATGCATATCACGACTTTTGGAAGAAGCTTAGATGTTCTTAGAACTCTGTTCACACACTAGCCAGAACCGGCACGGATGCCGGTTCAGAAGCAATGCATACAAGGATGTATGCCTGCTTCGGTGGCGGACGTATAGAAAGCCTATATCAGAGTTCTTAGAACATCTTGCTTCGTACAACGGAGCTGATATGCATAAATATAATACGTTATACACTCGTAAATTAAGTTGGCATGTTTTGACCCCAACATCATAATAAAAATAAAGAAACGAAAGAAACTTGGCTATGAGTTTTTTGAATGATTTAAAAAACATATTCACAAACGGTGAGCCCATATTTACACCCATTGAAATGTGGAATAAACCAAGAGGAACTCTTGGAGAATTCAGAACAGACTATGTACTGAATAATGAAGCATTAAAAGAGCTTAGCTATATACGAACTATTAGTAATGTATATGTAGAAAATAACGGAAAAACAGCAACACATAGATAGAATAAAAGGATACACAAATGGAGATATTTGTCCTTACTGCATGAAGCCTCTGAGATTAATTGATGGTCCTTACGGCAGATTCTACGGGTGTACAGGGTATCCAGATTGTAGATTTAAAAGAAAGGCTTAATCAGGAAATATATTGAATGACTGGTTGCCTTAATATGCCCTGATATGTAAAATATTTATTTAAATTATGCTTTAGTGTGATTATTATAAAAAGTAAAGGTAAGCTAAACGATAAGAACAACGTGAAAATAATCCACCATAATAATATCGAAAGGAAGTAATTCTATGCCCGCAACACAACCACAAGTTAGTTCAATAACTCTAGCACAGTACGAAGCTCTCCCGGAAGATAAGAGAGTTGAAGTTTTCGATGGTGTTATCTATGATATGGCAAGCCCATCACAGGCTCACCAGACAATATCAATGGAACTATCAACGCTTATAAATACCTATATTAAGAAGAAAAAAGGCTCCTGTCGTGTATTCACTGCTCCATTCGATGTAAAATTATCCGACCACCCTCTTACCATTGTTCAGCAGGACATCATGGTCATCTGTGATAAAAATAAGCTGGACGGAAAAAGATGCAACGGTGCTCCTGATTTCATCATTGAGCTTGCGTTGCCTTCTATGGATATTACTCTCATCTGTCCTTCTCCCAGATAATATGTATTATTCTATCTGAGTTTATAATCTCATTTATATATTTCTTTATAAAAGAAGGCTTTATATCGCTGTCCGGAATATCCTCCATAGGAATCCAAATGAGTTCCTCTCCCACATCTGTTTGCTTTTTACAGACTGCTGCATTATCCTCGTGAATTTTCATAAGATAATAAAACTCAATCGTGTGACAGTCAAAGCCGTCTTCCACTCCTCCAGCACCCTTAAAGAAATTCTCACATACAACTGCCAGACGCTCTGCTTGTACCTTTAGCCCTGATTCTTCTAAAATCTCACGTTCAACACATTTTTCTGTTGTTTCTCCTAGCTGCACTGCCCCTCCAATCATATAATAATAATTTCCGATACTGCTTTTTACGAAAAGCATTTTATTATCTTTTATAATAATTCCACCGGTACGAAATCTAAATCTATGATTTTCTTTTGCAAATCCACAATCGTACATCTTTTTTCACCTCGCTGTTCGTTTTATGCCATCACTTAGTAAAATTATACCATAGCCGCCATTATTTTAATATATTCTTTTTTTATTGTGCCAAATAAAAATGAGGTTCACAAACACTTGTAAGAAGTGATTGTGAACCTCTATGTTATTTCCAATATATCTTCGGTTTGTATCTTGTCCGTGTGTCTTACATGTGTCATATGTGTGTCTTACGCACTCATTTTGACACAATTCCATAAACACTCAAACCCTTATTTTAAAGGAAAAACTAGAATCTGTTGTTATCAGCAGCTTCCTCAACAGCAACAGCCACAGCTACAGTAGCACCAACCATAGGGTTGTTACCCAACTTAAGGTTACATATTCCACATTATATTAAATGTATCTATTTATTATCTGTAATCATTAAAAACCTTTGTATATTCGGCTTTTACCTATATTGTTTATTTTTAGTTATTTCTATATGTAAATAATTTTGTCTATTCATTTTTTATTAACCGTGGACAAATTGTGGACAATTCAACTGTAAAATAATGTGGACAATCTTCTCATCGCCTTATGAAAAAAAGAGAAAAGTTAATATGTCCCATCCTTTAAAATTAATATTTACATGCAAAAAGAGGATAGCCACCAGCTACCCTCTCTCATTCACATTACTTGTTGCACCGGTACAACTTATCCCGCAAGCCTTCTAAGCGTATCGATTCCAATTTCTTCGCCAGCTTCTGTTGTAATGTAACAATCATATTTTTTTGCAAGCTTATTATACATGTTGAGTGCGTATGCATGCTTCTCAAATGCACCAACCTGAACTCTGTAGTGACCAGCCCAGAACTTAATGAGTACATCATAGCCCTCAGATTTTAACAGGTCATAACGTCTGACAGCATACTCCGGATGTTCAAAACTTCCGACCTGCACACGCTCGATTATCTTCTCCTCAGCACCCGGGAGGTCTGCATCAAGGTATAATTCAGGGTCATAATAGTTAAACTTTATGTCGACGTCCTTTAAAATATCTACATTCTCCATATTGTAGCCGGTTTTTAACTTTATAACCGAAAAATCAAGGTGCGCGCCGAAGCTGCTTCCTGTATTTCCCATTCTGCCGATAATATCACCTGCTTCAACCTGCTGCCCTTCGCTCACACATATACTTCCCGGCTCCATGTGGCAATAGATTGTGCATACACCATTCTTATGCTCAATAATTACCTGGTTACCATATCCATATCCCTGTCTGTCCACTTCATGTCCTTTTATGTAATTTATCACTCTCTTAACTGTTCCGGCGGAATGAGCTGTGATTGCACATGTGGTGTATGACGCTGTGACAATGTCGCAGCCGTAGATATGCTGCCTGCCTCTGATTCTCTGCTGGTGGCTTGGAAAACCACATGTAATGCGATAGTTGTTGCTTGATAATACTCTACATCCCATAATTATTTTTCCTCCTGCTCTTTATTGTTTGATGAATCGGTAAGCCCCTCACCAATTATATACGCTATAACCGAAGCTCCGGCCATAATGAGCGCCGTCACTTGTGTAGCCGTGTTGTCTGTGCCGCCTGTCGCAAGAATCATCATCGATACAAAACTTGCAACCGCTGTCCATAACTTCCTACTCGTTAACTTTCTTACCCAATTGATTTTATTCATATATTTGACCTCCTTAAAATACAGCTTTTATAGCCTGTTCATTTAAAAAATCTTTCTGTTCGTGTTTTACTTTTTGAGCATATTCTAATGCGGCATGCATGTCGCCGTTGCACTTTGCATCTGGAATGCGCTGAACGGCTCTAGCTGTAGCCTCTCCCAGAGCTATCGCCGCACCTACGCTCTTAAGAATATACAGTTCATTCTTCTCGCGTACTTCCTCTCGCTTGTCCTGCTCCTCTTTTTCCTTTTTTCTCTCTTCCTTAAGTTTGTCCTCACGTTTCTGAATTTTGTGTTCAAGAATCCAGAAACAGAAACTACATACCGCCGACGGAATGCCTGCCGCCGCAACAAAAGCTATTAAAATATTCATGGGTTACACCTCCTCTCATATTTAAATACAAAATACTTGACCTTTTATATGATTATTTATGTGATACTTGACTACTTTTTTGTCTTAGCTTCACCTTCTTTCTGATGTAAATAATAATTTAACCTCGAAGTTGAATTTCTTCAATTTGTCTAATTATGATAACTCAGACATATTAAACTTGAGCAAAAAACAACCGTTCATGGGTTACATCGAATGGGATAGTGATAACACTCCATCTCAAGGCAATAGCTGCATGGTCTTCGGGTACAATCTTGTGGTGATAGCGTTATCGAAGCCGGGCGGCATATATTCCATTAGTACAACCGAACCGTACTCATGGGTTAAAAGAAATTGAGATTATGTCAATCCATAAATGGCAATGATGGCTCTGCCTTCTGTGTATTGTTGATTATCAGAGGCATAATCAGTTATTGATTGCACATATATATGGTCGTCATACACATCGCAAGCAGCTATTGTCTGTGATGTGATATAATTATTGCCTGTCCAAAGTGCTGCTGAACCGATACAACTAAGTAATTTATCACCGCCATGAGGTATGCTCGTTACGGTGACAGCCATACCTCTGAGCGGGAAACTTGTATTGACTATTATTTCGTATTGGGTGTATTGAGTTGTGTCGAAGTAAATCAAACTTTTAGCCTTTGCATTCCCCGACCATAACAGTTTTCTGGTTAAATTATTATTTACATCAGAGAGAAGGTGAGCTGGGAGAACAAATAACTATATGCAACATAAAATAATTACCAAGTAGAAAGGATTTGAAAAAATGAAAGAAAATGTTTTAAAACCACTTGTTATAGCAATAGGAAGTGCTATATCTTCCTACATGGGAATATTATACATTCCTATGATTTTACTTGCTGTGTGCAATATTATTGACTATGGAACAGGTCTGGCTGCTGCGAAAAATCGTGGGGATGGTGAAATTAGCTCATATAAGAGCATACGTGGAATAAAAAAGAAAATTGGAATGTGGGTGCTTGTATTAGTAGGAAGCTTGGTAGACGTCCTATTATACTACGTATCTTATGTGATTGGGTATGCATTGCCGTTTAAATTCCTTTTTGCCGCGGTGGTTGCAATTTGGATTGTATGCAACGAGCTGATAAGCATATTAGAGAACTTGATAGATATGGAGGTGGCAATACCACCATTTATGCTGCCACTTATTAAACATATTAAAGGCTATACAGAATCGAAAGCTGAACTTGAAGAAAGTGCAGGCGATGAGAATTGCAAGGAGGAAAATAGATGAAATTCGTACCAAGATTAACAGCTCCGGAACATGGAGACAAGCATTATTATAGTAATGACAATATTTTTTATGCATGTGGTTTCGGCATGCCGAATTGTACAGCTTACGCATGGGGGCGATTATATGAGCTTTCAGGAAAACGCTACATAGGGCTTACAGGCAATGCAGAGGACTTCATAGAATCAGCGGCAAGGATAGGACTTAAGACAGGCAATACACCAAAACTTGGAGCGATTATCTGCTGGCGCGCAGGTCAGGTCAAGAACAGCGCTGATGGTGCAGGACATGTGGGTATAGTTGAGCAGATAAAGGAGAATGGAGATATTGTTGTATCTCAGTCAGCATGGAAGTCAACAGAGTTCTATCTTACTACGCTTACTAAGGCTTCAGGATATATTTATGACGCTTCAAGAGCATTTCAGGGTTTTATTTATTGCGGAATTGATTATGAGGATGCCTGTCAGGATACACCATCAAATAGCATTAGGGTTGGGATGCAGGTTGAACTTTTAAATGTTCACTGCTTTTCATCTGAAACGGCTATGAGCACCTATGGAGTGAGAAGTGGTATATACTATTTATGGGATGCAACGGTAAAGAATGGACGAATCAGAGTAACGAATGCACTAAGTAAGGTGGGTATACGGGGGCAGGTAAGCTTCTGGGTATCACTTGATGAGATTGGTCTGGTTGACACAGAGAGTAAGAATCCGATGTCGGGCGCTAAGTATGTCATTACTAATATGCCTGTATATGGAACGGAAAAAGGACCAAGCATAGGTAAGAGAAGCGGCGTATATTATGTATGGGACAACACGGTTCGCAATGGACGTGTGCGCATGACTAATAGCCCGGCGCGTGTCGGGGTACCGGGGCAGGTAAGCTTCTGGGTTGAAGCTAATAAGTTAATATAGGTTGTACCGGTGCAACAAGTAACGTGAATGAGAGAGGGTAGCTGGTGGCTATCCTCTTTTTGCATGTAAATAATAATTTAGCCCGTTCCAGACTTGCTCAAATGCGTTTTCAAACCAAAAGGCGTACAGATGGTAACGAGGTAGCTGAATTTAACAGTATTGATACTACACAATACATAGCTTTTGTGCTAACTAATACGGGGGATATATTGCTCTCCAAGAAAATACTTAGCGATTCAAGTTTTGCATTCGACTGGAGTGAGGATAAAGGTAATATTGGCTTGGTTATTGTTGCAGAATATTAGCAATGTAGTAGGATAATGTTGACAATCAGGGGGTATCCACAATTAATGTATCAATACATATTCCAGTACAATGATCAGACCAATCTTGTGTGATTATTCCTTGATTCACCAGACAGTAAGCTGGCATCCAATTATCATTAAGTCTAATCATACATGGAATTTTTTTGGTTATATGTTGTGGCAAGTAAGCAATATCTGTTCCGATGGGACATTCTATATCATAATATAGGGCGAGTGTAACGTGTATAGTGTTAATAGATATACGTTCATAACTATTGATATAACAAGTGTATTGCGACGTTAAAGCCTTGGACACCGGAACTTCGTGAATATCCGATACAATTAATCCTGATAAATTATTATTTAAACGCTCTGAACATATCTTCTAAATATGTCAATGGTATGCTCAGAGCCAATAAAGGAATAGTGCTTTCCTGCTGTAGATGAATCCTTGTGTCCAAGGTATTCTCCGGCATCGTGCACGCTGCCTCCGCGCTTAATAATATTAGTGGCAGTGGTTTTTCTAAACAGGTGCGGATATACACGCCGTTTTAACCCGGAACGCTGCTTAATGCACTTAATGGATTCTCTTATACCTTCAGCACTTAAAACATCATCAGAGTGGCGTATCGTGAAGAGAGGGACAGTGCTTGTGGTATGAAGCTTCCGCTCTGTGATATATTCGGTGAGGTATTTTAGGGCGATAGTGTCAAGACATACAGGACGATAAGCATGAGATTTTTTACCATAGATTGAAATAAGGCCGGTATTCCAATTTATATCAGATATTTTTACAGCACCTACTTCGCCGACACGCATAGCGGTAGAGCGTAGAAATTCAATAAGAGCACGGTCACGCGTGGAGCTGCATCCGGATTTGAGTTGCTCATATTCGGTTGGTTCCAGATGGTCAATAGGCTTCTCAATTTCCGTATATGGCTCAACAGCTTCACAAGGGTTTTCAACGATTAAGTGGGATTTTCTCATCCAAGTATAAAAAGCGGATATATTGCGGCGCAGATTATTGAGTGAGACAGAATCATTACTGCTCCGGAGACTGTTTAGAAAATAACTGATGTCAATACTGGTGATTTCTATAAGTGGCTTGTGAATTACAGATAGCAGACGCTTGATAGTATCGACATAGTATGATACGGTCTTAGAGGATAGCTTTGTCGCTTTCGTAGCAGCAAATAGCTTGAGAATGTATTCGTTACTATCATCGGCAGTCGCAGGAAGTGTCTCGCATTCTGTTATAGTATAGCGAGATAAGTTTTTAATGAGGACATCTTTAAGGATTGAAATGGCAGCAGGCTCAAGGTGGGTACTCATTGACATTATAATGCTGTTCATTATTTTTTCTGGTACATTCATATAGATATCTCCTTTGTTTTTTCACTAATGATAACATAAGTTGCACCAGTGCAATAAAAAAGAATACATTTTACATGTATTCTTTTACCTACTACAACTCGAGTATAGACCGCCATATTGGCTGATAATAAGCTGTGCCAGCTTAGGATTAGGTTCCTTGATGTGCACAGGAAATTCCAGTTTTTTCTCATAAATCCACATTAATTATACGCCTCCATTTCCCAAGGCCATGGAAGCTGCTGCCACGGCCAGCAAGTATCTGAGCTTACACTGTAGAATGTGAGCGGACCATAGAGACGCTCATATTCGGCTGCATGTTTTTCGTATGAAGCGCGATGCTTTTGAAATGCATTGAGCGCCTGAACGCAGTCCGGATGAGTGTCAAGGTACAAGCCAAGGTCAATCATCATGAACTCACACTCATGAATTTTTCTAAACAGGGCATTCCTGTCATTGCATGTTTCGTTCATCGACATCTGCCTCCTCTCATAAACGGTTTGAAAAGCGAAGGAAAGGCAGTGCCAATCATAAATGCTTTTGATTCCTCGAATAATTCCTCGAATGCCTGAAATGGTACATACGCCATTGCGACAGGGCAGTATGGTGAAGGCATTACACATGACTGTGCAACACCATCTGCAGGTGTTATGCGTGGCTGCATCATACACTTTTTTTCAGCAGCATTAGGCATATCCTGATGTGGCGTATCGGCATTTTGATTACAGCATGGCTGTGCTGAAGCTGTATTTCGACCGTATCCGGAGCTGCTCTGCCTGTTCTGTGCCTGATTCGGACAGGTCATCATAGGCTGACGCTTCACCATGCGGTGATTGCCATTATAATAAGCCATATATGACTCCTTTTGCATATTTTATATAAATATAATATGAAGAAACCAAATATTTGTGAAAGCAGATGTTTGTTCTAATATTATGTCGAAAAATGCAATATAAGCTTGTAATATAGATACAAAAAATGGTAATATGTAACATATTAAATGTGCTGTTTTTGACTTATGAAAAATTAAGCACAATGTATTTTGTATTTATGAAGGTATGGAGGAGCAGTATGGAAAACAAAAAATTTGACGGATTGAAGCTGTCGAATAGGACCAGTATGATAGCATACAGCATAATGAATATTATTCTTGTTGTATGTTATCTTGTTGAGGTACTCAAGAAAAGCAGAAGCATGGGATATTTTGCCGTGTTCTGTATCTTTGCACTGGTGCCTTATGTATTATGTCTGGCAATGTATTTAAAGGACAAGGGTACGAAATATTTAAAATATGCTATATCGGGCGGGTATGTAATATTTTACCTGTTTATAATTTTTACTACGGTATCGCCTGTCGCGTATGTGTATGCGTTTCTTATCGCTGTCATTCTTATCTCTTACAATAATATTAAGGTTGCGGCATGTTTTATGGGAACGGTATCGCTTGGAAATATTATCCAGGTTGCTTACAGTGCCCTGTCGGGACAGCTGGATATGTCGCAGCTTGCGAATGTTGAGATCAGGGTTGCATCGGTTCTGCTTTTTACAGGTTATCTTCTCATGGCGACTTATGTATCAAAAAAATGCAACGATACCCAGCTTGAGCTGGTTGAGGAGGAGAAGGAGCATAATGCGGCTCTTATGAGCGAGATTCTTGATGTGGCAGAGAAGATTACCGATGACATCAATACTGTATCCGGCAAGGTTGATATATTAGAGACTACAGCCAATAAGACCAAGGATTCGATGGGCGAGGTGGCAGCAGGAACGAACGAGACAGTTCGCTCCATCCAGGTACAGCTCGAAAAGACAGAACAGATTCAGGATACGATTAATAGTGTTGAGAAAGCTTCGGGAATGATTGTGGATAATGTAAATGAGACTAAGTCGGAGCTTGATTTATCGAAGAAAAATATGGATGAGCTTTTAAGATGTGTAAAGGTGTCAAATGATGCCAATGCCAATGTATCCAGGGAGCTTCTGCAGCTTCGTGAGCATACAGGTAAGATGCAGTCAATAATAGATATGATTAACAGCATTGCTTCACAGACAAGTCTTCTTGCACTTAATGCAAGCATTGAGGCGGCAAGGGCAGGGGACGCAGGTCGTGGTTTTGCGGTGGTTGCCTCTGAGATTTCCAATCTTGCCGATCAGACGCAGGGAGCTACAGGTAATATAACAGAGCTCATTGACAGTATTTCAACAGAGCTTTCGGATGTTGTAAATGTTATTGAGGATATGATAAAGGTATCCGGAAATCAGAATCACGCAGCAGACGAGACTGTTAAGAGCTTTGTGAAGATTGCACAGAAGAATGACATGGTGTATGATGAGGCAGGAAGACTCAGTGAGCTTGTACGCGAGTTAAATGATGCCAACCAGATTATAGTAGAAGGAATACACACGATTTCAGGTGTGACCGAGGAGGTTACGGCTCATTCCACGGAGACTCTTAAGGTGAGCGAGGACAATAGTGCTATTACCAAGGATGTCGGAAGCACCATTACAGGACTTAAGGAGCTTGCAGAACAGTTAAAAGGACTGAAAAAATAAAAAAATGCTGGATTTTTTTGTTCAGATGTGATATGATAATTAAGGCTGTTGCAGAAGGAATTCTGTAACAGTGTGCAGGATTAGTACATCGGTAGTATATCAGCTTCCCAAGCTGAGGAGGCGGGTTCGATTCCCGTATCCTGCTCTGTAAAAAGACGCATGAAGCTTTATGGTTCGAGGCTTTATGCGTTTTTTGTTTTTTCTAAGACATTATTCTTCCGATGCCGTTTTATTCCGGAATGTATCAGTGTGGGGCATTTGGATAGCCTGGATTATAATGATTTTACGTTTTGTACTTATTCTGTTCATAATTATATGCTACAATTGCCTAAAAAGCGCGTGGACATTATTGCAACTATATAAGGAAAAAATACATAGGAGATGGAGAGGGCTATGAATAACAATAATATTTTATTTTTTCTCACACCGAAGTGTGATGTGGTATATGTGTATGAGGATGCGAATATAAGGCAGGTGCTGGAGAAGATACGTTACCATAAGTATACAGCGATGCCTATTATCAGCAAGCATGGCAAATATGTGGGAACAATAACGGAGGGTGATCTGCTCTGGAAGATGGCTGATGAGAACATTTCTACCTTTGAGGAAGCGGAGGAGATACCGATTTCAGATATTCACAGGCGTGTGAACAACCGGCCGGTGAATGCCGAGGCACACATGGAAAGTCTGATTGATCTTGCAATCAAGCAGAATTTCGTGCCGGTTGTTGATGATGACAATGTTTTTATAGGAATTGTGACAAGGAAGGATATTATTCAGTATCTCTACAAAAACTATGATAAACAGGCAATGTGAATTGCGAAAGGTAAAATACGCAAGGTAAGAATGTGCGGAGCAGGCAGACGATAATTGATTATGGGTTATGTATAATCAGAAATTTTGGAATAAAAATTTTTAAAATTTTTTTTAGAAAAGTGCAACCTAATAAAAAATAAGCTGTGTATATAGGCAGGATGATAAAAACGGAGGAGGAAATGCAGGACAAGGCTATCGTGGAGCTTTTTCTGGAGCGCAATGAACGCGCAATCAGGGAAGCCTCGGAAAAATATAATCATTATTGCATGCATATTTCGATGAATATACTTGATAATATTGAGGATAGCGAGGAGTGCGTTAACGATGCACTGCTTGGGGCATGGAAATCAATACCTCCGCATCATCCGGAAAATCTGGCAGCATTTCTTGGAAAGCTGACCAGAAATGCGGCAATTAACAAGTACAATGCCAGACATGCAGATAAGAGGGCGGCAGGGGAATATGCTGTGTCCATTCATGAACTGGATGAGTGTATACCGGACATGAAGGATGTAGAGAGCCATGCTGACGCGGTTCATCTTGAACAGGTGATTGATGAATTCTTAAGAGGTCAGAAACCGGAGAATAGGAATATTTTCTTGCTCAGGTATTACTATAGCTGTCCGGTTTCCGATATCTCTAAGAGAATGGGAATCAGTGAGGGAACGATTAAGTCAACGCTGTCGAGAATCAGGCGCCGCCTCAAGGATTATCTGAAGAAGGAGGGGGTATGGTGAAGAAAGGAGAGATACTTTCGCAGGCTTTATCCGGTGTCAGCGACGATCTCTTAGACGGAGCAAGGGAGCTTTTTGAAAAGAGTGAGGGCGATGTAATTAAGACACAGGAATTATTCCGCAGGAAGAAGCAGGCTGTGAGAAAAAAAATGATATATGCCATGTCCGCTGTGGCTGCGGCATGCATTTTAATTGTACTTGGAAGAGGCATTACGGTATTGTCAGGAAAGGGTCAGATACCGGAGGTATATTACGACGGAGTCATGCTTGATGAAGAAGGTGTGACAGCCCAGGTGCAGAATGAACCTGCGGTTGTTTCATATTCTCTTGAAAGAAGTGCCGTTTTGGAGGAGTCCGGGTTTACACTTCATATTAAGGCGAGGGGAAGCTTTACAATAGAAGCATCCGGTGGTGAACTCATACCTTATGGGACAAGCGTAATGTCGGCGAGCGATGAGGCGGATATAGTCTGGGCAGTGCAGCCTGATGAGGAGGCATACCTTACAGTGAATGCGGGGACTTATTCTGTAAAGGTTTCAATGTGTTTCGATGAAGAAACAGGAGAGTGGAAGCTCAGGACACAGAAGGGGAATAATTAACAATTTTTTTATCAGGAGGAATTTAATTTTATGAGAAAGTTAGCTTTATTATCAGTTATGGCAGTGTCGGTTGTTGCACTCAGCGCATGTGGAAAGAAGGATAACAATGTAAATCCGGGTACAACAGAGTCAACATCACAGATTGAGACAACAACAGAGACAACAACAGAGGCGACACAGGAGCCGTCTAAGGATGCGGATGAGAGCGATGCGCAGGGAGCGGTTAAGCTTCTTGATGATATCTGGGCAGTTTACGGTGAGGATGACAGGTTCCCGGCAGCAGGTGGGGATTACAATCCGGATAATGCAAGAGATGACGCTGCGGGAAAATATGGTCTTGAGGACACTGCGGCAATAAACAATGCGTTTGGAATTGCTGAGGATGACGTTGCACTCATTGACGATGCGGCCTCCCTTGGTCATATGATGAATGCAAACACATTTACGGCAGGCGCTTTCCATGTGACGGACAAGGATAATATAGCTGCGATTGCAGAGCATCTTAAGGATGGAATTCTTGAAAAGCAGTGGATGTGCGGTTTCCCGGATGTTTTGGTTGTATATCAGGTAGATGATTATATTGTATCAGCTTATGGACTTACAGATATAATTGATACATTCTCAGCCAATCTCGCAGAGGTATATCCTGATGCAGTTGAGTTATATAAGGCAAATATTGAATAATCGGTAATTTTATGAGAGTTGTTTGTGTTACAGACGTCGCAGACAGCCGGCACTGTAAAGAAGCGTCTGTGAAATGAGGATTGGCATGATTTTTTCAAGTATTCCGTTTTTATATTGCTTCCTGCCTGCTGTGATACTGCTGTATTTTGTGGTACCGGGCAGAGGAAAAAATGTAGTACTTTTATTGGCAAGCCTTGTATTTTACGCATGGGGAGAGTTAAGATATACTCTCCTCATGTTAGTTATGATAACACAGGGCTATGTATTTGGAAGACTTATAGACTCTAAGAGAAGGTGGTCAAAGGTTTTTTTGGCCACCTCTGTTGTAATAAGCCTTGGTGTGCTTGGATATTTCAAGTATGCAGGATTTTTCCTTGAATCCTTTGGAGCCGTGACAGGGCTTGCTGTTCCGGTTCTTAAGGTTACTCTGCCTATAGGCATCAGCTTTTATACTTTTCAGGTGATAAGCTATGTCATTGATGTGTACAGAAAAACGGTTGCGGCTCAGAGGAGCTATATAGATATGGCGATGTATATATCCATGTTTCCACAGCTCATAGCAGGTCCGATTGTGCGGTATTCGGATATTGAGGGAGAGCTGCATGTGAGAAAGCACAGCGCCGAAAAGACTGCCTGTGGAATCAGAAGATTTATAATAGGCTTATCAAAAAAGGTACTTATAGCTAACCAGCTAGGTGAGCTTATCGATGCCTACGCGGGGGCATCACAGCCTTCGGTGCTTTTTGTGTGGCTGTATGCAATTGCGTGTACACTTCAGATATATTTTGATTTTTCGGGCTACAGTGATATGGCGATAGGTCTTGGAAAGATATTCGGCTTCGATTTTCCGGAGAACTTCAACTATCCGTATATTTCAAAGAGCATTACGGAGTTCTGGAGAAGATGGCACATGTCTCTGGGGACATGGTTCCGCGACTATGTGTATATTCCGATGGGCGGAAACCGGGTGAAGAAGTGGAGATGGTTCCTGAACATTCTGGTTGTGTGGGCACTCACCGGCTTATGGCATGGAGCAGCATGGAATTTTGTCATCTGGGGGCTTTATATGGCATTTTTCCTCATCCTTGAGAAGCTCTTTCTGCTTCCGTTACTCAAAAAGAGCAGGGCAGCAGGGCATATATACACGATGTTACTGGTTATGATAAGCTTCGTCATATTCAGCGCGGCGACGATGTCCGATGCCGGAGCAGTCATTGCAGGAATGTTCGGGGCAGGAGGTCTTAGTACTGTGTCTGCCGAGTCGCTCTACTACCTGAAGAGCTATGCCATAACACTTATTATTGCGATTGCAGGCTCACTGCCTGTGGTGAGAAATGTTTTTGCGGGACTTGAGGGCAGGATGAAGGACAATAAGGCGGTGAACGCTGTTTTTACGATAGGTGAACCGGTTGTGCTTGCTGCACTGCTTATTCTGGTGACAGGCTATCTGGTGGACGGCTCCTTCAATCCGTTTTTATATTTCAGGTTTTAATATTAAATCTCTGAGAAATGGAGATAGATATGGAAAGTAAATCAAATGGTATAAAAAGATATCTGAATAAAAATATAATAGTGATTATCGTGACTGCAGCATGCATTTACGGATTGGCGCTGTGGAGCATTATCGAGCCGGATAAGACATATTCATACAGTGAGAGAAGGGGGCTTAAGACGTTCCCTAAGCTGTCTGTACAGACTTTGCAGTCCGGAAGATTTATGGAGGAGTTTGAGAAGTACACACTGGATCAATTCCCTATGCGTGACACCATGCGCACGTTTAAGGCGGTCGGCAATTATTATCTTTTTGGCAGGAAGGATAACAATGGGCTGTATATAGCAGATGGATATCTGTCGAAGCTTGAGTATCCGCTAAATGAAGCTTCGCTTGATTATGCGGCACTGTGCTTTGGTGAGGTTAACCGGAAATATCTTGAGGGTAAGGTGGGTGCTGTGTACGGTGTGATTGTACCGGACAAGAATTATTTTCTTGCGGATAAGAATGGCTATCCGTCCATGGACTATGATGAGTTTTACAGTCTGATGAAGGATAAGCTTGATTTTATGCAGCTTATAGACGTCCGCGGCTTGTTAAGCTATGACGATTACTACCGCACTGACACTCACTGGAGACAGGAAAGGATAGTGGCTGCTGCGAGAGAGATTGCTGATAAGATGGGTGTTACTCTGTCGGCTGAGTATGAGCTAAAGCAGTTGGCTGCGCCGTTCCGTGGGGTGTACTATGGGCAGGCGGCACTTCCGATTGCCACGGAGACATTGTATTATCTTGAAAATGAAGCGATAAAAAACAGTACGGTAACGGATTACGAGACAGGTAAGACAGGAGCTGTATACGATATGGAGAAGGCAGAGGGGAATGATCTCTATGAAATGTTCCTCTCCGGTCCAAGATCGCTCCTTGTCATTGACAATCCATCGGCGGATACGGACAAGGAGCTTATAATCTTCAGGGATTCGTTCGGGAGCAGCATAGCACCTCTTTTTATAGAGGCATATTCTAAGATAACGCTTGTGGATATCCGCTATATCTCACCGGCATACCTTGGACGGTTCATAGAATTTGACGGGCAGGATGTGCTCTTTCTGTACAGCACACTTGTGTTAAATAACAGTGATACTATCATAAGATAGCCTACACCACACCATTTGCCTTTCTGTACTCTCTTGGAGACATACCTTTTATCTTTTTAAAGCAGTCTCCGAAGTAGTTGCTGTCATCAAAGCCGCAGTTTTCCGCAATCTGTGTGATTGACATGTCGGTATTGAGAAGAAGCCGGCAGGCTTCGATAATACGCACTGTTATAAGGTATTCCTTGTAGCCGAAGCCGGTGCACAGCTTGAACTTGCGGGAGAAATATGATGGACTCATATTGTACTTAACGGCTAGCTGGGAGAGAGAAAAGTCCTTTGTAAAATTTCCTGAAATGAATTTAGCGGCTTCAGAGATGACATCATCACCGATTTCGCTGGCAGGATATGCGGCATCAGAATTTTCCTGACACCTGAGAACAAATAAAATAAGTTCATACACATATACGGTGAGCATGCTTTCGGAAAATATGTCTATTCCATTATGCTCCCGTATTATTTTTGCAAAGAGTTCCTCAATATAATCTCTCCTGTTGGGAGGAATCGTTATCTGACGTTTTCCAAAGCACTTTTGAAAGGTGTCAGAGCTAAGCTTGTTCATGAGCGGGGCGATGAAGGCATCGCTGAAAATCATGACAATTCTTTCATGTGTGTCTCCGCCTATATAGGTTGTGCGGTGCAGTTCACCTTTAGGGATGACAATTAAATCACCCTTTTTAACGTAATATATAGTATCGTTTATGAAAATACGTCTTGTCCCTGAGAGAAGGTAATAGAATTCATAATATGGATGATAGTGGGCATCCTTCATTTCGGAGTATGCCTTTCCCTTCACCTGGGTTATATCGAAATTTTTCTTTTTGTCGCTTAAAATCATACAATTCTCCATTCTGCTGTGAAAATGCACTGTGCCTGAGGTGCTATTAGATATAGTAAGTTTTGAGACTTTTTTTGTCAATAAAAATGTAAAAAAAACAGTAATATATATGAAAATAATAAATTAAAACGTAGATATTACATTTAATATAGAGTAATATATATGATGTTGGGGTCAAAACATGCCAACTTAATTTACGAGTGTATAACGTATTATATTTATGCATATCAGCTCCGTTGTACGAAGCAAGATGTTCTAAGAACATCTAAGCTTCTTCCAAAAGTCGTGATATGCATAAATATAATACGTTATACATGCTAAGTTTATAGCACATGCTTTGACCCCAACATCATATATGTATAAAATATATGAATGTTACAGCGTGCACTGGTTTTATGCTCGGAGATGAGGAGTAGTGTGAAAAATAAGCTTGATAGCATATTTTTCACACATGCAATTTGTTTTTGAGCGAAAACAAATTGCTTTGATGGCAGATGAGAAATCGCCTACGCGAATTTCTCATCGCCTCATCGCAATAAACCGCTCGGAGATGAGGAGTAATATGGCAAAGAAATATAATCGTGATCTGATTTTGAATGGGAGTATGCTGAGTGCAATTCTTTCACTTGCAATTCCCGTTGTAATTAACAGCTTTCTGCAGACGATGTATAACCTTACGGATACATACTGGCTGGGACATATAGGCAAGGAGGAGCTTGCGGCGATTAACCTTGTGACACCGGTCCAGAATATAGTTATTAATTTCGGAACCGGGATAACAGTTGCAGGGTCGGTGCTGATTGCACAGTACATAGGCGCGCGCGCCGACAAGGAGGCACGCAGGATGGCGAGCCAGATATATGCCTGTGCCATGATTTTTGCATTTGCCTGTGCGGCGATATGCTTTGCCATGGCTCCGGGGATTGTTTCATGGCTTGGAGCGGAGGGGGATATTTACAGGTACAGCAGGCAGTATCTGCAGATTGTGGTGCTGGATATGCCGTTTCTGTTTACGATAAATATGTTTACCGCACTTAATCAGGCTCAGGGAGACACGGTAAAGCCTATGCTTCTTAATCTGGTAGGAATCCTTCTCAATATGATTCTTGACCCGCTGCTTATGGTGGTGTTCAAGCTTGGAATATCAGGTGCGGCGCTTGCAACATTGTCCGCTAAGCTTCCGTCTGCGGCAATAGCACTGTTTTCGCTCCTTAGAAAGGAGAATAACCTCCACCTTGATTACAAGGATTTCAGGTTCGAGAAGGATAAGCTTAGGGATATTTTAAGAATAGGGCTTCCGACGGCAATCGGCGGAAGTACAATGCAGTTCGGCTTTCTGCTTATGAGCAGGAATGTATATAAGTATGGCACGGAGGCGATGGCTGCTTATGGCATTGGAAATAAAGTCAACAGCCTTATAACCTTGCCGTCTAACGGTATAGGCTCAGCCGCAGCTACCATAGTCGGACAGAATATGGGAGCGGGTCAGGTTGACAGAGCGAAAAAGGGATATATATTGTCACGCAATATATGTGTTGTATTCCTGTTTGCCGGAGGAATGATTCTCTCAAGAATGCCGGTATCCAGAGCCATAGTCGGAATTTTCAATAACGATGAGCAGGTTGTCGCGATGGCTGCGGATTTCCTGTCGATAATGGCATTCTGGTGCTGGACGAACGGAATATATAATGCGACATCGGGACTGTTCCAGGGGACAGGCCACACTGAGGTTACGATGATTGTGGATGCCGCAAGGCTGTGGGTGTTCAGATTTATGACACTGTTCTTCTGTGAGAGTGTGCTTCACATGGGAGTCCGCAGTGTGTGGTATTCGGTTGTTGTAAGTAATGCAATATCTTCATTCATTCTTTATGTAGTATATAGAACTAATATATGGAAGAAGAGCAAGATAAAAGTA